>Ga0214477_100712_pt1 | contig 21345 bp, 15 predicted proteins | sample M1_20Mar14CPVII9_FD_165058 | JGI IMG/M metagenome (GOLD analysis project Ga0214477, IMG submission 165058) | Marine eukaryotic communities from Monterey Bay, California, United States - M1_20Mar14CPVII9sort6BwellC16 | ecosystem: Environmental > Aquatic > Marine > Unclassified | place: USA...
TTTGGGTGCCAACCACTACCTTGCTGTGCTCTATTTTCCTGCCAGTGCTTGTCAAAGCCATCCCATGTATAGGTAAGGACTTGGGAATGTCTACTGTAGCATATGCATCACTCATGGTGGAGTTACAGCAAGACAGCTACACCTCGAAGATGAGAGAATCCCAAATTTTGAGGGAAACCGAGCTGTTCGATTCGTACGTTTGGGTGTGAAGAGTTACCTTCCTGTGCTCTATTTTCCTGCCAGTGCTTGTCAAAGTCACCCCATGTATAGGTAAGGACTTGGGAATGTGTACTGTAGTATATGCATCACTCATGGTGGAGTTACAGCAAAACTTCTACACCTCGAAGATGAGAGAATCCCAAATTTTTGAGGATGAAGTGGTGATATGCCATTATGCAGGTGCTTGTATATTGGTGTTTTTCCATTGTTTATGTATAATAAAGGACAATGAACACTATCAGCTGGATTCTAGTGCCCTCCATTACACCTTTGTGTCTACTTGTTGGCAGTTCTCTTGCCTCAGATTGGGTCTGATTTTCAGAAGTAATCGAACCAGCTTTTCGACAATGTTTGCCCATCAAGCAGTGGTATGCCATCATTCTATTTGTTATATATTAATAGTTTTCTAGTTTATTTCAATAGTTGATTTCTTGTTGATGTTTGATGTTACTTCTATCTATTTCTTATAAACTTTCCATATGTTCATACCATTGTTGTATTGGACAATCTTCAATCTCTCCTCTCACTCTCACTGTCTCAACCTTTTTTCCGAAATAGTTCAAGATACAATGATCCTTTATTCTTTCTGCCTTTTGACTACAGATATTGTGATTGCCCTTTTGACTACAGATATTGTGATTGCCTTGAGTCTAAAATCATTCACCAACCAAACAACCAGCAACTTGTTGATTTCCACAGTATATTTATGTTGACCCTGATGAAAACGTTTGTGAATCCTTTGTGTTGCTGAAATAATCATATAGTGAACGAATACACCACAAGATATTCTCTCTCACACATATCCTCTCATTAGGCAGTAGCAATACCATATGAGGTAGGTGCTATAATGCCGCCTTCATCTAATACTATATATTCCATCTCAATACCACCGTTAAACAAACCGCTATTAACAATGTTCATACCCGTCCTTCGATTTAAATGACATCCATCAGCAACTAATGTTTGTAGAGGACTCAAGACTTTTTGTTGTACCATTAATCCAGTATCATTCTCTGATAAGACATGTTCCCAGAATAGATACTTGCCAGTAGTTGGTTTTAAGACGCGAGCGATTTCCTGTAATGCACGATTTTGATCTGTTACAGAACATAATGTCAATGTGCCAACAACTGCATCAATCGAGTTATCATCGAAAGGTAACGCCTCTGCCACGCCATGTACATTTCTCAGTGTAGTAGTCTTAGAAGTAGAAGACGATGATATCAATCCTGATTTCTCTGCCGATTGGATTGCATAACTGTGCATGTAATCATTTGGATCAACACTAATTATATCGAATCCTTGTAATGATGGATTGTCTTTTATACCTTGAGCATAATATGGTGCATTTGGAAACGTGCCCATTCCTACTTCTACTATTGTTGGTTGGGGGGTATTCTCTTCTTTAGAAAGCGATGCAAATAAACTTTGGAATAGTTTTGGTTTGTATGGTTTAGCTCTCTCTTCGTATCCAACCATTTCAGTTGCCATACCATTTGCAAAGAATTTATCCAAGTTCACATTTCGTGGACGATCGTATATATTTGATGTAGATGGCGGTGATGATGATATATCTACAAGTGCATTTGCAATTTGTGTTTGTGTCGGTAATAGTAATAATGATATTGTTGCAGAGGTTGTTTGCAATAGAAAGTCTCGACGATCATTATTATTGTTGGTAGGAGGCGGCGGCGGTGTATTGAATGAAAATCCAGTAGCCAATTGTACAATGACTAATTGTAGAACGAGGATAATAGTAATAATCATTTGATGTAGGTGGTTGGTATAATGCCGTCATATACAACTCATAAGTATCTTACAACTCATATCTTAAACTCCATATCTTTTGCCCCTTTACTATTAAAATATAACATTATATATGTTACTCATGACATTGCAAATAACACCAATGCAATGACGTAGCTCTCTTCTCCCCACACGAGGAGTAGTCATGGGAAGCACTGTGAGGAGGAGAGAGTATCATTCTTATTTTTGATCGGCAATTTGGTGGCTTTTCGATATAATTATCCGAAGATACCGAAGAATACCTATAAGATACCATGATTGAGTATGCAAATGAAGTAGAAAGGTAGAGTAATGTCAACGGTGTATATTATACCTTTATCTGTAATAAAATTGGCAGTCATGGAAAAAGGGGTATCCTTAGTCATCGCCGATTTTCGGTATCCTGTCAGTTATGAAAAAAGCACAATACAAAAAACACCACATCGAGCTCATAATTTGCAATAGCATCAATCTACAACATCAATTGCATAATAACAACAACACAATAATATGAGTACTGCTGCCGCCGACCCTGTGGTCGATTCTACCGTCAAGGAATCGGCTCACGAATCTGCACATGACGTTGCATTAACACCTTTCACCATCTTCAGATATGTTGCCTCCATTGCTTTATTAATCTTCTCCATCATTATTGTTGGTGCTCTTATGTTCACTGGTAACACTCGTGTTGCCAAGGAGACTAATCCATGGGTTGCTTTGATTGTTTGTGTAAGTATTTATATATGTGTTGTGTGTATGCTGGCGGTATATAATTTTGTGCACATGATATGCTCACATTATTTTTTTGTTCTTTCTATTATTTCACACCACTATTACAGATCCTCGCTGTTGTCTGGCTTTCAATGATTGAAGGTCAACAAGCCTCCCTCGTCGGTCTTCCTCCAGTTGACCCTGACTTATACAAGGATTCTCACCCAATCACCTACAAGAACGCCGCCTTGGCATTCAAGGGAGACAACTTAGACCGTTACCTCATGGGACGTCAGTTCATGGTATTGCTTGTTGTTTTCGTTATCAACCAGTGCGGAGGACCTCTTGACCCAACAGTTGATGTTCTTGGATTACCCGATGGCGTCAAGCTTGTCTTCTTGGATATTGGATTGGGTATGGTTATCTTCACATGCATCTTGGGACAGCTTACCACCCAGGTTAACGCCTCATACCACATGATTGACTTCATCAACAACTACTTCGCCTTATTCACCCTTTATGTTACCATGATTGTTGAATTCTCCGGAATCATGCACTCATCCTACTTAATCCAAAACATCCTAAGTGCCATCTCCGGAAAGCCAATCGTCTCCAACGAGCCACCAAAGACTGGATTCACATTCGCCTTCTTCTGGGGACGTGTTGTTATGTCACTTGCCATCCTTGGATTCTGCTTAGCTGTTGTCTTCGAGGCACTCTTCACCGGACGTACCATGATGACTGTTAAGTACCCATCCATCCCCAACGGAGTTAATGTCTTCCTTTTCGTCTTCTTCATGTGCATTGTTGGTATGCTTGAGGGTATGCAAATTGCCTTCTTCGCTGTTGCCAAGCTTCCTGCCACCGAGCGTGGAACTTCATTCTTCGGAAAGAAGACATGCGACCTCCTATTCAAGGGTAACGGAGAGAATCTTCCAGGATTCATGATTGGACGTCAGTTAACTGTTGTCTTCTCCTTCTTCTTGGTTGCTTCCATCACCGGTCTTAACATCACACCAGGTGAGGGTAACAACATCTTCGGAATCTCTGACGGTGCCCAAGCCTTCCTTAACTACGGATTCCACGGAGCTGTTATCACCACCATCCTTGCCTCAATCACATGGCAATTGGCTGCTTCCGCCTTCCCCATTGCCTTCTTGAACAACCCTGTCACATACATCCTTTTGGTTCTTGCTCTTTTCCTTGAGTTCACCGGACTATGCTCAGGAGCATGGGTACTTGCCCGTGTTATGAAGGCTGCCACCAAGATCCAATACGATGAGGTTTATGTTGGTACCCCCGAAGAACGTATGGCAAACAACCATGCCGATAAGGAACTTACCACTGAACAAGATGTTGGTCACCTTGCCGGAGGAGGATTCGCTGGTCACTTGGTTGGATCTCACGATGCCCTTGATGGCCCAATTGCCTCCAAGGATGCCATCGATGAAGCCGCATAAGTTGTTTCCTGTGTACTTCTTCGTGTACAAAGTTAGTTATATATTACGACTATATGATATATGTGATGAATGTTTTTTATTTGTGCAGTGGTGCATCGGTGATTCGATTGTGCAGTAGTGTTTGGAGGTGTAGACATAGAGTTTAATCTTTAAACAGGATCAGTTTTGAGAAACATACCAACTTGTCTATCTATTTATATCTATCTAGTCACATACCTTGTATGTTTATCTATCAGGGTAATAAATAACAATCGGGTCACCGCTTCTTCCTTTTCTTCTTCTTCTTGCTGTTGCCGCTCTTGGGGCTATGAAGAGATCTTTTCTTCGTATCACTTCCTTTTTTGTTATCACTCATGAACCAACCAACAATTGCCCATCGTTCTTTATTTGTAGGTAATACCTCATGCTCTACTGTAGCCGAATCAAACAGTACAAGCCTCCCCCCATCTGGGATGACATCCTGTTGATGTATTGGCACTCCTTTATCACCTTTTGCTGATTGTTTGACGTATGCTCGCAAGATACCACCGTCCTTCTCATTCCATTCATCTGTATTGAGATATAGTAGTAATGATATCCTCCGTATCAATTCTTTGCCATTATCGTCAGCAGTATGATCTAAATGCCTTTTGTAAAAGCCTCCTCCGCCAGAAGCACTAGTATCATCACTAGTATCATCACCTGGATAGTGCAAATATTGTAATTCCATACTCTCCGATAGCTCTATTTGCAACTCATCTTGTAATGCTTCTCGTATATCTCCCATTATATCAAATAATGTTTCTCGAGCTTCAACATTACCTACTCCACTTGGTGCCTTTAAAGCATCATCAAACAATCCACAAATATCACACCTTCGTTTTGTATTGTTTGCTCTTTCATTCTTGACTGTCCGACCTCCAATCTTACCAGTTATATATGCACCATGTTTATATAATTCAGAAGCATCTTGGAGGAGAGATTTTACTAGTGTTTTTGATATGAAATTATCTGTGATGCTTAGTTGTTTGTTTGTTATTGAAGATAATGTATCTATACTGCTACTACAACTCGGAAGAGATGGAGATGATGGGCAAGACTTTTCTGTGGCCATCATTCACTATTAATTTGATAATACCAACCACCATCAACTAACAATGTTTAGGATATTTGATACTACCTACTTGGTGTCCCGAAGGAGGATATGATAATCTGATTTATCGTACAAAAAGATGATGTTTTGCGCAAGCGTTGGATAATACATATACATCAAATATGAGCATGCAGATATCGGTACTGTGAGTGGAGACTATAATATTATCTTATGTGTATGTAGTATCGGCTATTCGAATGGTTGGGTGCTTACAAGATTTATGAGGAGCAGAAGATGGTATCTTTTTACTCACTGATAGTCACCATGATATATTCTGATGTTGGACATAGTGGGGGGGTTAGTGTATAGCACGGATAGTAGAGCCTCGAAGATTGTCGTGCACACTCTGTCGTGAGCTATTGAATGTGGTTGCAATTGTATTCATAAGAAGTGAAGTTATTTTGCCTAATAAAGCTCTGAAACTGTATCATATCTTATCTTATCACCCAAAGCAATCATATTATCATATCTTTATCATGATTGGTCAAGACGTATTAAACACACAACATGAATCGCTGGATGCAACAGATGCATATGCGTCTGCATGGACAACTGCACTAGCAGAGGCTCAAAGCAATAATAGCAACAATGATGTACCAATCAAGGTGTCATGGGGAGGGAGAGGAAAAGGTGGAAGAGGCACGGCAAGAAGGACTTTCCAACCCTTTGATATTGTTGTTGATGTGAGTCCATTCTTCGTTTGTTACTTTCTTTTGCTTTCTGATGTGCTACTCTGACCTCATATACCTTACCATTGACTTGGACTGCCTATTAATGAACACTCAAATCAACAGAATGTGAATCTCGAGTACATGAATGATACATCAGTAACAGGAACAGGCAGTGGCGGGTCGAAAGTGTTATTGAATGATGCATATCTGAAGTTGTTACCGGGAAGAGTTTATACTCTAATCGGAAGGTGAGTTGATAGGTATGATAGCGGAGTGTCCATATCTTATGTTTACTCATATAAGGTATATAACAACATCTATCTTCAGGAATGGTGTCGGTAAAAGTTCATTATTGAAACGTATAGCGGCAGGGAAAATACCAGGATTTCCTCCACATATAACAACAACATTGGTTGCACAGGAAATATTCGGTAGTGATGATATGACACCTGTTGACATTGTGCTGGAGAAACACAAATTGATGAAAGAACAAACAACCCAATCTAATGAATTCTCAATCAGTAAATTAGAAGAAGAGATGGATGCACTTGATATGGAAGATGAAGAGGCACAAGAGCAGATAGAGAGGATCTGCAATCGTATAGCAGAGTTGGAGGAAGGCGACTCAGATGACGGGGATGGCGATATTAGTAGAGCACACGAGGCTCTTGCATTCTTTGGGGTACCAGAGTTGGTATTCAATACACCTACATCAAAGCTGTCTGGTGGAACTCGAAAGAAGATTGCTCTTGCATGTATTCTCATGGAAATGCCACAACTACTCCTCGTTGATGAACCTACGAACCATATTGATGTAGGCGGTATACTACAACTGCGTCAACTCATTGCAGACTTGGTGTCATCTAATACAACCATTGTAATGGTATCTCATGATGTTGACTTGATGAATGATGTCGCAACTGATGTAATACACTTCAAAGATGAAAAGTTGTCGTACTATCCGGGCAATTACAGGCACTTTCTCAAGTATAGAAAGGAGAGGATTACACATCAGCTTAAGCAAGCTGGAGCATTGGAGAAACAAAGGGCCGGCATGGTCAAGAGTATAGACAACCTTAGAAAGAAGACAGAGGGCAAGAGTAACGAGACCAAGAAGAAACTCTTGAAAGCAGCCAAAAGTAGAGAAAAGAAACTAGAACGACATGGAGTAGACAAGAATGTTAAAGGGCATCATAGGACTTGCCAAACAGATGGAGGTATGAGAATCGGTAGTATCAATTCAGTCGGCGCTGAGAAGAGGAAGAACCTGACACATAAAGAACTTGTCAAATTGGCAGAGGTTGACATTGGACCTATACCTGATAAAACTGTCCAGTTTGTCTTTCACAATACGACAAATATATGGGGCGATGAACCTCTAATTAGCGTTTGTGATGTCGGACACGGATATAACGACAATGAAAACAAAAGTTGCTGGACAGAGCAAGAAGAGCCTACTCCCAATACTCCAAATGAAAACAATCTCATATTTGACTGTGTTGATATATCGATTCGAGAGGGCTCAAGAATAACAATACTAGGTGAGAATGGCTCGGGTAAAACGACTCTGCTTTCAATCATTTCAGGTGCATTATCGCCAACTATAGGCCAAGTCCACTACGCAAGCGGACTGAAGATTGCTCACTACCATCAACATTCAGTAGATGATCTGATGTATGGAAGCGATAGTAAAGAGATTGTAACTGCGCTCTCATATCTACAAGGAAGATTTCCAAAGCTGTCAGAACAGCAACTGACAGAAGCAGCTCTAAGCAAATTTGGACTCAATCTTAAACAGGCATCGACTAACATTCGATTTCTTAGTGGAGGTGAAAAGTGCCGTTTGTGTATGTCGTCCATCGCTCTTGAGAAGCCAGATCTATTGGTCGTTGACGAGATCACGAATCACTTAGACGTTGAGAGTGTCGAAGCATTGATCTATGGTCTGAACAAGTGGAACGGAACTCTTGTTCTAGCCAGTCATGATGCCAATCTGATCCGTTCTATCAACGCTGACACTTATGTTCTCTTTGATGGTAGTCTACGCCGGGTGGATGTATTTGATTCATATCTTCAGATATTTGCAAAGCATTACCACAAGTCGGGTCCAAATTAGCCTAAATTTATGAACTAACTGTTGCTATATTGTCTACACTACAAGCCGCCACGACCTACTCCTACTATAACGAGTTCATGTATAATCTTCACTATTCTACTACTTCCAGGGATATCTCCCTGCCTCTCTATTATTATCTTTACCATCCAATGGACCCTCGAAACACTCATCAGTCTCATAATCCCAATTACACTTTTGCTTTCTTGGTCTTAAGCAAGCTTTCTTTCGTACATAACTTTCACAACTAACGGTAGGAGAAGATGATAGTATAACACTTGGTGAGGTAGTAATGCCAAGGGCGTCTTCTGTTGGAGAATCAGTCAACTCAGGAAGTGTAGGCGAGTCAGTCGTCGGTTCAAGAGTTACAGGAGATATGCTGGGCTCCTTTGTTCGAGGCTTGAGAGTAATCGGAGACAAAGAAGGTCGGCTAGAAGTTGGTTCATATGAAGGTGCCGGATTAGATGGCTCCGAGCTGTGGGCATTCGTTGGTAGTAATGTCAATGAAGGACTTGAGCTTGGAACAGATGAGTAACTTGGTTCCTCTGATGACTCAATCATCGTCACCATTGCACTCTCCTTGACATTCTTTTCCTCTTCACTACTCTTTCCGGTTGTTGAAGCTACTACTGCCACTACTACTGCCACTACAACAACCAATGTAACTATTAAACATATCACTAATGGACGTCTTCTTCGACTTGATGAAGATGTCTCTTCTAAATTTGCTTTGGCTTCTTCCATTTCTTCTTCAGACTCTAGAAGTAGTTTGTCAACTTCTCTCGACTCTTTCTTTTCATTCACTTCTCTCTTTGCAATCGATAGGATTCTGTTGGATGCATCCTCTTCAGAGAATACATATCGTTTTGTATTTGAGGTTGTGACACTTGTTATTGTAGCATTATCTATGACATGGTCGGTGTTGGTGTCATCTACTTCTTCTTCATTGTCATTATCATATGTTGCTTCCTCTTGGATACCATTAGCAGTTCCTTCTTGAATGCTAACATCACAAGATTGTTGTATAGCCTCATCAATACCATCACTACCAACGTTCTTATCGCTCTCCGCTGAATTCATTAAACCATTCTCAATATCATCCTCCGCATCATATGAAGTATTATCATCCTCCACAGCAGCACATACATCTACTAGATGTTCATTCTGATTATATCTTGCAAGAGCACTCTCCCAAACCGCATCATCATGATCACCACTCATAGGTATCTTCGTATGATCCTCTGTAGAGTCACCTACTCCTTCTTCCCTCGTCTCTGCTATTGATACATTGTTATTCTGATCTATCACCGTATCTGGACTTTCATCTCTTTCGACTTTTGATTTTACATTATCCCCTACTTCATTAAGACGACTAAGATGTCGCGCTAGTATAGATTGCAATTCCGACATGGTTGATAGATATGATTAATTCTCTGTCAGTTCTTTAGAAGGTATTCACTGATAGTAGTAATTCTCCACCAGTTGATTGAGCTTGTTGTTAATATTGTTGATGTAGGTGCTTAGATATATATGAGATTCATATTACTAAGCATGGAGCGGAGTGATATTGTGGTTTTGACTTTGATATCCCTGGGAAATCAGACCCGCATTTTTAGTGCGGGTCGTACAATACGTAATTTTGGATCAAAGTACAACCCGCACTAATAGTGCGGGTCAGTTTTACTAAGACATTCGTAGAAAATTTTCTGGTATCTTTTTCCGTTGGTCGAAAATGCCGATAAATTTGCCCACGTTCTGTAGGCCTCGCTAACTACTAACAATTTTATCTTCATAATACGGGAGTACGCGAGGCATTCGACCCGCATTTTTAGTGCGGGTCAGCGTTTTACTAAGTAAATGGCTTTTTTCTACGGTGACCCGCACTAAAAATGCGGGTCTTCATTTTCCCAGGGATATTTTAGGCATACCAAGGCAGTAGAAAGATACCATTACTGCCCCTTACTTACTTTGAAGATACGGTATCGTATCCTTTCACAACTCAATCATAATCGGAACCTGTCACCTCATCCAATGTGAATATACTTGAGTGTAACATGAAAACAAATACCTAAGTTACTACTGCATAGAGTTTCTTTTAAGTCAGAAGCCTCCATGATTTCTATTTGAACACAAACTAATCTCTCACAGGTTCTACAGGAAATGAACATGTTTGACTTTCGAAATCCCAAACACAAGTCTGTTTCCGCGGTCTTAAACATGCTTTCTTCTTTGTTAAGCCTGTACAGTCAACAGTAGGAGCCAGCGATGGACTAATTGAAGGACTACCTGTAGTTGGACTGACTGATGGTTGTGGAGGTGTTGGGCTGTTTGTTATAACCTCTGGTTGAGTATTGATATTAGTAGGTTCTAATGTTTCCGTTGTTGTGTTTGGAGCTACTGTTTTATCACCAGCCGCCACAGACGGAGCAGAAGTAGTAGCAGGTTTGTCGTCTGTTGCTATACTTGTTGGTGATGTTGTCTCTTCTACTACCATGACAGTTGGAGATGAGGTAATTATTGTTGGAGCTGCACTTGTTGGCTCAGAAGTGGCAGCCTTGATTGGTGATGGAGTTGGCTCAATTGTAATCGGCGACTTGCTTGGAGGATTACTCGCAACAGTCTCCAGGATTGTTGGCTTAAGAGTTGCCGGAGAGTCGCCAGTAGTAGGAGAGCTTGTTGCATTTTTATCGGCAGGCTCAAATAAAGATGGCTGCATGGATGGCATTTGAGTCTCAGAATCAATTAAATCCGATTCGTTGCCTTCATCAATACCAGGTATTTCGTTGCTTTTTTCTGAATCACCTCCGCCACCAACCGATGTCCCAACTGCAATGGCAATAATCAATACAATCAGTATTACTACCATGATGATGATATTGCGTTTCTGTTTCCACCAAGGGATAGGTTTCTCTTCTTCTTCTGTATCAACCTCTAATGGGGCCGACTCTTCTGATTCTTCTTTGTCCTTCAAACCGCTTTCGATATCAAGTTCGGGAGCAGCATCGGTAGCTTCTGTATCCAAATCACGAGTTTGAGGAGATACGTCATCAACAGTAGATGATTTGTTGTCTCCACCACTCTGTACTGATGTGGTTCCGTCACCACTTACCACTGACTGCGGTTCTTCGCTAGTATTTCCACTCCATACTGATGGTGCATCCGCGGTGACAATGTTAGCACCAACAGCCCCCGCCGCAACAGCCGCCGCCACCTTTGTAGCTCCTTCATTCCCGCTCTTTTTAATGGCATTCATCTTACGAAGGTGCATGAGCAATTCATCTTCTTTACCTTCATACTGCAAGAACATCTCATCTGCTTTCACATTGGGAATCTTATTGTCAGCAATGAGAGAGTTGATTTCAGCCATTGTAGTCGTCGAAGCTGCTAATGACACTGAATCTCGAAGGACCTTATCTGGAGTCTCACTAATCTCAACTAGTTGTTTATTTGTCTCCGCCTCTTCAATTACACGTCTCTTTGCTTGTAACTTTTGTTGCAGTTCACTCAGACCAGATGGAGATTCATTACTGCGATTTGCTGCTGCAATAGCACCCGCCCCAGCTACAGCCCCAACTACGGCAGCAGCAGCTAGTTTTTCTTTCTTATTCTCTGCCTCCTCCTCCTCCTCCTCAATAAGACGTTGTTTCTCGGTCTCTTCATCCTCGCGTCGTTTACTCTCTACACGAAGTTTCTCAACCTCGGCCGCCTCTTTCTCGAGACCTTGTTTCTCAGCCGCCTCTTCATCAATCAGGCGGCGTTGTTTCTCTTCCTCAAGGCGTTTACTCTCAGCTTCTTTTTCAAGCAGGTCATCTTCATGTGGTGGGCCAGATGCAACAAGAGCCGAGGTTGAGACCTCTTTAACCTCATCGGCTTCAGGTTCCGACGTCTCCTCTAGATTATCATCTACAGCTTTTTCGTCTGATTCAGATTCACCCCCTGGCTCTTCTGTTACAACCTCTTCAACTTCTGATTTAGGCTTCTTCTCTTCATCTTCTACCTCTTCATTTGTTTCAGTTTCAACCCCTTTCTCTGATACCTGTTTTTCAGGTCTACTTGGGTTAGAGTAAATATAATTATCAGCTATTAGTATCAATTATAAAACACACGAAGATACACACATTATCTGACTATCATGATTCAAATTCACTCACTCGGCGTCAGCTTCGGTACCTTCTGCAAGCTTTCTTTCTTTCTCTGCTTGTGCCTCACGCATCGCCCTATATCATTGACAAATTCAGGATATAGATAGCCATTATTAGTACACAAATATACGAATGGTGCGCCTGTGATAAGAAAAGAAAACACATACTCACGCTTGAGACTTCATGAATGCCATATACTCTGCCCTTTCAGACTTGGCTTTCTCCATTTTCAATCGTACTCTCTCCATTTTATCCATCTTAGCAATCTCCTTGTCCGATGATGTAACTTTGGCATCACTACCTGATGCATCTTTTTTGGCTCGCGACTCTTTCATTTCATCCTCCTCAGCTATTTGCTTTGCCTTCTTCTCACGCAAGGTTTTTAATAACTCATCTTCCTTACCATTATATTCTTCCAATAATTCTTTGGGTGAATTCGTTTCTTGAATGAGTGTTTCAACCTCGGCACGTATAGCGGCTTTCTCGGCACCCTCGGCTGCAACTCGTTCTCGTTCCAATCTGGCATTTTCTTTAGCTTCTTCTGCTGCCTGTTTCCTTTCATTCTCCAATCGCTCTGCCTCTTTAAGCTGTAACTCTTTCTTAGCCTTTTCTTCTTCAGATGTAGTAGCTACAGATGCCTCATCGCTGAGTGTTTTCTCTACCCTTGCCTTCTCTTCTGCTGATATAGTCTTGGCATCCTCTTGCACTCTACAATAATGATGTAAAATGAAGAGTTTAGTCTACAAGAAGAGCAAAATAATAAAGAACCACAAGTCAATACCGACAACACTTACTTGGAAGCAGCTGCTCGTTTAGCTTGTGCTCTAGCCTTTGCTTCAGCCATACGTCTGGGTAAATTAAATTGAATAGATAAACAATCATATTAGTGACTTATATCTTAACCCAAAGAAGAGTCTGATTACAATTAATGCATATACATTTTAACTTACTTTCGTGATGCCGCCTTTCTAGCCTGTTTTTCCGACTCTTCTTTTGATCTTTCCGCCCTAGGTATGTATATGCAATATGTCCATCAGTGGTTAGTCTCTGAAGTGGTCAAACATTTACAAATTACCTTACAAATGTAGAAGGTATAGGTATACATCAAGAGAAAGTATATGTAACAAACAACTTACTCTGCAGATGCCTCAGCCTCCATTGCAGCAATGGCAGCCTTTCTAGCCCTTCTATATCTGTTTGGTGAAAGTTTGTAAAGGTAAACGGAGGCCAAGCATTAGGTCATAGCCAATGATGTAATAATTGTTAGAAAACATAATCAAAAATTAATAATGTTGAAGGCCCTTGATATTTAATATTACAACGATAACAACTTACTCAACCGAGGCAGCGGCCTCTTCTGCCCGTTTTTGTTCTATTTCGTCCATACTTGCAGTCCTGCAATAATATCTATTACAATATTGTTTGCGTGTAAAGACATAAGATTATGGTGCATGTGATATGTTTTCGTAGGTAAATGATCATATGATATGTACATATGATATGAACACAAGAGATTTGTTAGAAAACTTGTTATCACTATAAAATATAACATAAATACAGTGGAGCACTGCTTACTTACCCGTCGTCTGGGTCCTTGTGTTTTAAATATCAATAGCCCTCGACTCTTTTCAATGTTTTGCAATGAAGGTAATTAGGTAGCAATTTGCGTCGCCTCTAGAGATTTTGTCACTTATATATGCCGCCGGCCTTAATAGATATATTATCTACCAACAAGCTATTGGGGGTCACCTAAGGTTACCTACTTTACTTGGCTGTTGTTATATAATAAATAACAAGGCCATGTTGATTTCATTGCGAGAAAATTACTCGGAAATCCGGTACACCTGTCGTTAACATGAGTCAATCGACTAGTTACTGGCGCAAGAGGATAAGATTATGCATTATACAGAAAGATTACTGTTGTCAAAATACAAATCATAAATAACTAATACACTTATTTCTCAAACAGAAATAACTACTTGTTTCTCTCCAAGTGTTTAACATTCTTTACACCCAAAGCAAGTCGAACTCTCTCTACTTCAGATTGTTATTATTATCTACGCTGCAACCTTTGCGTTAATTCCTGCCTCTGGGTACATGGCAATCTTTTCAGGTACCTTCATACTTGCACCATCTAACCATGGGAAGTTCTTTGAACGGTCACTTTCAAAGGAGTTAATCATATCTTCCTTATCAAGAGTAAGACCAATCTTATCAAGTCCATTCAAAAGACAGTTCTTCTTAAATGCATCAATTTCAAATGAAAATTCCTCTCCATTAGGACGGATAACCTTATTATTCTCAAGATCGACAGTGATTTCAGTTCCAGGTGTGGATGCATCATCGAGTAGCTTCTCCACCTGCTCTCTGTTTAGGGTAACGGGGAGCATACCATTGTTAATGCAGTTGTTGTAAAATATATCCGCAAAGGATGTACTGATAATGCATCGAATACCCATATCATTGATTGACCACGGAGCATGCTCCCTTGAACTACCACATCCAAAGTTATCCCCAGCAATTAGAATAGACGTGTTTTCATATCCGTCCTTATTCAAGACAAAGTCAGCACGGTCTTGGGCTACCTCGGCACCAATTGTGGCAACATCTGCAGGATTGTCATATCGTAATTCAGCAAATGCTGCAAAGCCAAGTCCAGCGCGTTTGATTGTTTTAAGAAATTCCTTTGGAATGATCATATCGGTATCAATATTCTGAATATCAAGTGGAGCGGCGACTCCAGTAAGGACAGTAAATTTAGGCAATCCGGCTGCTCCACCACATCCTGGTCCATCAGGATCTACCTCACAATTGTCTTCCCCAGTCTGATACGGAGCGGGAGGGGAAATGACGGCACCAGGTGAAACGAAACTTTCGGCAGTAAACACATTACTCTTAACATCCTTATTGATAGTTCGTGGGTCTTCACTCTCGCTGCCAAGATATGGGAACTTTCGTACATCAGTAATTGTTCCACTAACAGCTGCGGCGGCTGCCATGGCCGGAGACATTAAGTGTGTACGTCCACCATTACCCTGACGTCCCTCGAAGTTACGATTAGATGTACTAGCACAACGTTCCTGGGGCTTGAGCTTATCGGGGTTCATGGCAAGACACATTGAACATCCAGGTTCACGCCAATCAAATCCGGCAGCAGTTAAGATCTTATCAAGTCCTTCCTCCTCAGCTTGATGCTTGACTAATCCAGATCCAGGAACGACCATGGCATGTACACCATCGGCAACCTTCCTGTCTATGGCAATTGCAGCAACTTCCCTAATATCTTCAATACGGCCATTGGTACAACTGCCAATGAAGACCTTCTCAATGGGTGTGCCCTCAATAGGCGTACCTCCCTCAAGACCAATATACTCTAATGAACGAGTGACAGCCGCTTGACGTGCCTCATCATGTCCAGGTTCATCAATCTTGGGAATGTTGCCAGTAACAGGCATGGCATCTTGAGGTGATGTACCCCAAGTGACAGTGGGTGCAATATCCTTGGCATCAATAACAACAGTAGAGTCATATGCTGCACCCTCATCTGTCTTTAGAGATGTCCAGTAGGCAACAGCCTTGTCCCATTCTTCACCAGTAGGACACATGGGACGTCCTTTTAAATAATCAAATGTAATCTCATCTGGAGCAATAATACCCGCACGTGCACCTGCCTCGATGGCCATGTTGGAGATTGACATTCGTGCCTCCATTGATAATTCTTCAATCGCCTTGCCTGCAAATTCGATAGTGGCACCTGTACCTCCAGCAGTACCGATCACACCACAAACGTGTAGGATAATATCTTTGGATGTTACCCCCGGCTCAAGAGGTCCATCAATACGGATAAGCATATTCTTGGCCTTGGTCTGGGGAAGGGTCTATTTTGTTGAATAGAAAGAGAAAAGAGGATTGGAATATTTTGAGTTACTCATAGTTGATGTGCATAATAATATAAAATGGATCCAAATCAGACATCTTTCTGCCCTATTGATTATTCTCACTCAAGTCTCATCCAGCACAATATATCCATATGAAATACACACACACATAGTTATCTCGAAGATAACCATTTATATATACCCCCATCTCATTCAACGCAATACACATATAAAAAGCACAAGATTTCTTCTTCTTACCTGAGTAGCCAAAACATGTTCAACCTCACTAGTACCAATACCAAAAGCTAACGCACCAAAGGCACCGTGAGTAGCAGTATGACTATCACCACAAACAGTGATACATCCCGGTAGTGTAAACCCCTGCTCAGGACCAATAATATGAACAATACCCTGACGTTCATCTTCCATACCAAAGTACTTTAATCCAAAATCTTGTACATTTTGATTCATTTGTAATACTTGAGTGCGGGAGGCAGTCTCTTCAATGAAGGCGGCAACATCTAACAATGCCGATCGGTCAGTGGTGGGTACATTGTGATCAACTGTTGTTAGTGTACAATCTGGACGACGGACGTTACGATTTGCCAAGCGTAATCCCTCGAATGCTTGGGGTGATGTTACCTCATGTACTAAATGTCGATCGATGTATAATAATGTTGATGTACCGTCATCGTCTACTATGTGATCATCCCATATTTTATCATATAGTGTTCGTGGAGCAGCAGCAGATAGTGCAGATGTACTACTACTGGCTGTTGTAGAAGTAGAGGAGATAACAGCACGAGGAGTAAATGATTTGGAAGTACTTGTAAATGCAGTTGTCGATGTTCCACTAATGGAAAGGAGGGCAGCGGAGATACTAAATCTCATGATTATTCAATATATATCTGTAAATACTACTACTACTAATACTATATAGGACTGTACTATTGATAATACTGTGGTCACTAACTGGTGCACGACGCAAGATGTATTGTTCTTCTTGGGGGGGGGGTCTTCTTGCTGCAATTGACAAAATTTGTGGCTTTGGTGAATTGCAAGGATACCGTATCTTTGCCATCATCAATCATCTCATATCTCGTCATTCAACCCCTCAACAAATACCTTTCCCCGAACATATAATATATATATATAGTATGAGGACTGTTACCATTCTATCCGCAGCTCTGTTTGCGGTATCAACAGAGGCATTTATTTCTCAATCCTCCAACACTAAAGTATCATCCAGTCTTCTTCGTGCTGAGATTGGTAATACAGGAAAGTCCGCGTTAGTATTGTTTTATCATGAGATTTCAAGTTATTCAATATGAAACTGGCCATTTGATTGCTTTATTTGACCTTTATCTGTCTTTCTTTGATTGCCTTTGCAACCCACATGTACTAACATAAGTTCATATCGTCTCTCTTCATCTTTATAAACGGTGAAACACACATCTTCCAGGTGTAGCATTCGAGAATGTAGCAAGAGAATGGCGTTGTAAAGTAAGTTTGGATTCAGTGTAGTTGTATTGATAATAATTATGTGGCCGTCGATTCGATCATATCCTAATGAGGAACAAATTATACTGCTGAAACACATTCTTTTGAATGAGTATTGTGGCTTTAGAAACTTGACCTGAAGGATATATTATATCATATTATGTTAGTTTGAGTGGCCATATATTTACATTTCTTTTTCAATATGAGACTCACACATAATATGACATCTTCTCCTTTGTACAAATAGTATTCACCCGGAGAGTCAGGAGGACCCGGCGATTCGGAATCTCTAAAGGCTTGTCAATCACTCTTGGATGAATACTTACCAAAGCTAAAAGAATTACCAGGAGCTCAAATCACACGTCAAGTATGTGGCGGATGTTTGGATTTTAAGGTATCGATTACTCAACCTCTTGGTAAGCTTCTAAGTTTGTTCTACATATATGATATTTGAGGATACTGTTACATATACATATACATATACAATTACTCATATATCTACTCTCTTTTAGAGGAACACGGTGCATGGGCAGAGGCTGACTACGGTCCTTTAGAGGCTGAGTTTCTCGAAAAGTTGAGTGGTATCGATGGTGTATCGCAAGTGGAGACTCAGGAGATTACATTTGAGGCTCTCTAGCTACTTAATTGGGACATCATTGTACTACTACAATCAATCTACACTAAATGAGAAAACTAAAGCTCAGCTAAAATACAATCGCTAAATGTTTAATTCATTAGATATACTTTGTTACTATGTCTCCTCATCTTCACATCTGTTCCAATAGTTGCGCTGTCATTCCAAATGTTCGACTCACGAGCTGATTGTGAGCTACAATAACCGGCACTCTTGGATGCTTGGCTAAATCCATTTTGTTTGCCTTCTTTGTTAATTTTGCAGCATCGTCCAAAACTGAATTCACATGTGTCTTCAAGGCATCAAGTGTATATGGATACCATTCATTAGCAATTTGTTGTTTAGTTGCTTCATCTCCACTTTTGACAGCCGCAGAAAACTGTTGTGCAGAGTTGTAATCATTCTTTATAAGTACATCATAAAGGAAGGCATCCCATACAGGTGGAGCTATTTCCCCGGTCTGCGTTTGTATCAACAGATCCGTCATATCGTAGTTTAGCTCATACATGACATCTACTAAATGTATTGCCTTGCAGAAGATCGTTGCACAGTCAGTTGGTAAAAATCCATATTTTGCAAAGATTCTGTGTACATGAAGAAACAAGGGTGAGCTATGCATATCATATGGTGGTAAAAGAACACACACCACAAATCAACTCACGGAGTAGGATTTCTAGGCTCGCCATAGGAAATCGAAAGCGCTTCATTAGGTTGGATATCATATAAGCTTACTACATTCATATTGCCATTGCCATCAACTTGTATCTCGCAGTTTGGTTCTGCTGCATGATTGATCATATCAGCCATTGGTCCAATTAACTTCGCTCTAGTCGGACTGTATATCTCATGGAAACGAGTTAGTGCACAATTATATGCCCATTGAGTAACCTGTTTGTTGTATATAGTCTCTTGACTCAGTGGTACATATCCCTGCCTTAAGGCGTTAGTAAAGTGGCTGCAATTGATCCTTTCATTCTGTGTTAACCACCCTGCATAAGGAGGTAAGCATCTAAAGCAAACTTTAGTCATTGATACACCATTGTAAAATTGCCTTGGAAGAGAGTTTAACATTGGATAGTACATACTGTCTGTCCCTTTCTCATACTCTACCAATATCTTTGTCATTAGTCGGAATAGAGGTAATCTATACTCTGCTCCCTGCGGAAATCTTGCCTGATTATCAATTTGAATCAATGATTCCTCAGCTGCACTTAAACTACCGTCACTAAACTCTTGTGCTATAACTTCACTATTCAATACTATATCTGAGGGTACAAAGAGTGCTGTTTGTCCAGCTGCAATGCCAGTACTTGTATATAGAGAATAATCTTTCATTTCATCATTTGTTGAGTAAAGTTCAACCCCATCTGCCTTTTGTAGTCCATATTGTATTGCCCATTGTTCCATTGAATATACATCTCGTGGACTCCTAAGATCAGTTACTTCTACAAATTGTTGTGTTCCTGTTGCATATTGATATATTGATGTTGAAGAGCGACCAGAGTTACTAATGGTATTGGGAGTGAACGCCGATACCGATATTAATAGTAATGTTACCAATAGTAATGATATGAATGATATGAAGGAAGCGATTATCATTATGCAAATCGGTACGTTGTCTATACTCGCCCTCCGCCGCAAATGTTTGTTTGCATGCATATGACGCACTACCAACTTACGATAACTTGCAAAAGTCCATTTTGCATGCTAAATTCCGGTACTCGCCAAATAGAAAAATACCTTCTCCCCCCCCACTCCTACCTGGTCTATTATGCATGGCGGCGTACAATAATTTTTATTATCAACGAGATATTATGCTGTTGTAGATAGAGCTGGGAAATACAGGAGGAGGAGTGGTGCAATAGTGCATAAAGTTTACCAAAAGGATATGGTAGAGGTATCCTTCGTTGTTAACACACAAGATGTCATTCACCGTATTGCTATGCTCATGCATCTAAATAGAGAGTAGAGAGAACAGGTAGGCGGTCTCTCTCTTGATTTGTAATAATCAAAGTATGAGTTTGCATCCCTATCAACAACTCCGTGAATGTTCAACTATAAACTTCTTTCAGGGCAATACTGATACATTTATATCAAAGATAGAAGAGGCAATAGAGTACTGTGTATATAGAACAGTGACACCGCTTTCACCAGTTAGAGAAGATACGTCAATTGCCAACTGGACAGTTGATTGGAAACTCATCATTTGTATGATACAATGGTCTGATTTGTTTCTAGTTCATAACAGTAGTAGTGATGACGGTGCTACCGCTCTTACTCAAGTCTGTTCTGCAATGCAGAAAGTTGTATGGACGGAGCATACTGAACGATTGAGTTCATTGAAACAGTTTTACAAAGATGAGACCAATAGTATGATAAAGCAATTCAATGATACTCAATTGCAGTTAATACAAAATACATTGTTGGACATTTGGATTGATAATTCCAATGCACAAATTGATGAAGAGGTATGTTATGATCAGGTTGCGGATAAAATCGTGGTAAATACTAATAAAGACAAATACAAAACAGTTCCTTTATTGACAAGATCGGATAGATTCATGCTTCAATTTACATCAGATCAAATTACAAGACCATTTATACAGTTGTTTGACAAAGCAGATGAAACTTCGACAGCTGTCAATATTTTGAGTACGCCCATCCAACAATATACATCAAGCCTCTGTCGTGATATCAAATCTTTGTTCAGTGCGTCAAAGATTGATAAGAAGGTGGACGAGGAAGGTGAAGAGAGTGAAGGAAATGATAGTGATATGGAATCATTCATTAATCCAACATCCAACTTGAATCCAATTGCCAATCTTTTGTCAAATAAAACTTCCTTTGTCGATGGGCACGATGCAGACACTAGAATTGAATTGTTCAGTGTATTGATATCAAAAGCTAGACGTTGGGTTGAATTATTGATGGGATTGCAGAGACAACATTCAAGTAATGAAAAAGGGCAATACGAATACATATCTGATACACTAGTCAATGACATTGTCAAGATTACTACTACGTTGAAAGACATTGGCGCAATGAGCTTGATTCTCAAAGACAAGAAAGAGTGCACTTCGCTCAATGATCCTTTATTCCC
>Ga0214477_100713_pt1 | contig 21319 bp, 19 predicted proteins | sample M1_20Mar14CPVII9_FD_165058 | JGI IMG/M metagenome (GOLD analysis project Ga0214477, IMG submission 165058) | Marine eukaryotic communities from Monterey Bay, California, United States - M1_20Mar14CPVII9sort6BwellC16 | ecosystem: Environmental > Aquatic > Marine > Unclassified | place: USA...
TTTGCATAGATATATGTTGTCATGCGAGACTTAAGTAATAATAGTCTATTCTAATAGACTTATAGTTTACATATACCATAGCCATTTGCTTTGGCCAATAGGCTCTTGACTTAGAGTTACAAATTAAAGAGAGAGGACTTTGTGGCTAGCCGCTATGAAGATGTGTAGCTTGGAGGTGTGTATACTTGTGTGTATCTGATCTACAGAGATGAATGGAAGCTATTTGTGTACAAATTTGATAATCTTTAGTTTATATTCTTCTTCTTACAACACTGTTCAGGACCATACACTATCTTAATTCTCAATCCATCTTCTCAGGGTTTTAACAAACGACCATTCCAAACTACAACATCATGACTACCAGTAGCAAGAAGAAGAATCTTGGCCTTGATGGCGGCTGCGTTGTTTTGAATAGCAGTCATGGCTAAACGAAATAGTTCCTGGAATCCTCGAATCAGCTCTGGTATGAAGTTTGGATCTCCAATTGATAAACCCAAACCATAATACTGAAACATAACTGGGGGCATGAGTTGGAACTTTGGACTTTTGTAAGTTCCAGTAGGTTTCCAATAACAACCACACCACCAAGAGCACGTCCATGTGTAAACGTCACCAGAGATTTGAGCATGGAGCTCAATTCCAAGTTGCCTAATGACATGAAGTTCAGCTACATCTTCATCGGGAAAAGCCTTGTCAAGGGTAGTAGATAGATCTTCCAAAAAGTCAATCCCCACATCTGAGATCCTTTCAAGTAAGTCTTCAAGCCATCCCTTGATATGCTCCTTTTGATTACATATTGGACACGCAACATACGAATATGAGCATATGAGTAGATAGATTTTATGAGCATGCTCATATGATATGTCCTCCCCACGACTCTTTACTTACCGTGGCCATGTCAGAAGCTTCACCCAAAAGATAATTCTTAAGTAGCTGTGTCACATCAGAACTGGTACAATTGATTAATTAGAGAAACAGTAAAGCAAATAGGTCAAATACTAATTAGTTGTACTGATACTCACTCGCCAATAACATACTTTCCTCCCAACGTCATGTAAAATATTGTCATGAAGTATGAAATATCAGTGATAACAAGACATGTTGCACCAACGAAAGGACCTTGTATTAAACAAGGAGGGAAAAGTGCTCCCCTGTCCGAATAAGAATCCAATTCCCTCTCATCAACAAGTTCACGAAATACATCAGTAATCCTCCGAATCTTTTGACGGGCACCACGAAGCTTCCTCCCTCCTCCCATATCACATGCACCACCCGTAGGCACAATAGATTGTACAAAGGTACTCAATGCAGTACTAGATGAACTAGGAGAAGGGGTAGGCTCGAGGCTATCCGTATCAACATCTACAGGTGATGGCGAAGGTGTCTCCTCCCAGTCCCAAGGTACCTCTTGTGTTTGGACGAATACATCATAATCATAATCGTATCCTCGACACCCGCCGGCGGCGGCCAATAATAGGATAGTGGTCAATGAGAAGTTCATGGTTATATATCACTGTTAACTAAAGTTATAACTTACTACTGCATACTAGTTGAGATGAGGCACAGATGTTTAAGTTCAGTGATAAAAGTCTGAAGATTTGCAAAATAATGTCGCAGAATTTGCAAAGAATAATAGCGATGTCATTTATTTGGCGATGGTATCCTTATTTTCACCACAAATCAATCAAAGGTATGTACCTTCACAATAAGTAGGATAGGCGTAGTCTGGCGTAGTGCTTAGCGGTAGAGAGTATTAAAGTTCATACGTGTTGTTATCGGCCTGCTCAGTTATCTGTCGGTAAATACTGGAAGTGTACATCTTGTGAACAATACAACAACAACCAAAACATAAACAATAGTAGGCAACAGGGATTAACATGGTGCATCAAGTACGGATTATACAGCAATGTCTATTGAGGAGGTGTATATCTAATAAGCAGAGATATCTGAGATGCTTTGATGGCTGTAGAACCGCGGCCGTCAACTCTACAACGCCCCTATTTCGATCATGCAGTGCTTCAACTCAACTATTGCAACAAACACCACCACCAACACTTGGTCAATATGACAATCCATCTCGATACCTAACACCACATCCATCCAACAATATAACACCCCATATAGCATCATTAGTTGGACGTGATTTACACCTCCGACCTTCCCATCCAATCGGTATAATTAGATCTAAGATACAGGAGTACTTCATATCATTATCAAAATCAACATCAACAAATTATGAAATATTTGATGCAGAAGATCCAATTGTTACAGCACAGCAATGCTTTGATGATTTGTTAATACCCCCTGATCATCCGGGAAGGGCACCTAGTGATACATATTATGTTACCGACTCTACTTTATTACGAACACATACGAGTGCACATCAATCTCAACATTTACGTTCGGGTGTTGATGCCTTTTTATGTTCAGGTGATGTATATAGACGTGATGAGATTGATGCTACACATTATCCAGCATTTCATCAAATGGAGGGTGTAAAGTTAATGGAACCTACTCTACTTAGTGGGGCAAACAATATATCCGGAGAAGAATGGCTTGAATCTACAGAATGTAAGGCAATTGAAGATGATTTAAAATTAACATTAGAAGGATTAATGGATCATCTCTTTGGACCATCAACTCAAAAACGATGGAATGAAGATTATTTTCCATTCACACAACCATCATTTGAATTAGAAATTATGTATGAAGGTGAATGGTTAGAAGTATTGGGCTGTGGTGTGATCCATGAAGATGTATTGCAATTATCGAATCGAGGTGATAGACGAGGATGGGCATTTGGATTAGGATTGGAACGATTGGCAATGATATTGTTTAAGATTCCTGATATTAGATTATTTTGGACACAGGATGAGAGATTTCATAGTCAGTTTAAGGAAGGGAGTATTGTTGAGTTTCAACCATATAGTAAATTCCCTCCTGTTTTTAAGGATATTGCCTTTTGGACATCAAGTGCTGATGAATATGCTGATGAGAGTGGTAAAGAGTTTGTGGAGAATGACTTCTTTGACCTAGTCAGATCGACAGCTGGTGATCTTGCCGAACGAATTGAGTTGATTGATTCATTTACACATCCCAAAACTGGTAGATCATCTAGATGTTATCGAATATCATATCGATCAATGGATAGAAGTTTAACAAATGAAGAAATTGATGAGTTACAGTTCAAATTGAGGGACCAGTGTCCTTCATTGGGTTGTGAATTACGATAGATTGATGTGCAGAAGGAAGGTATATTTGCTCATGTTGGGCTTGGGTTTAGATGCAACTCTAGGGGATAATAGGATATGCCTTAGACCAGCAGACGAATACAGTAGTAATGCAAAGTATTACAAATAATTTGCCCTAGTTTACTATGTAGGCACATCTTATGTACGTATACGCTTGGAGTTTTGCTTCTCTTCATCCCTGCCATCTGTTTGGGTTTGATCACATGATGTGTTCCCTGTTTTCAACCTCGATAGTTCTGCTCGAAGTGCTTCCACCTCATCCTTCAGTGCATCAATTTCGGCAAAATGAGCAGCAGACAGCCGGGCCTTCTCAGCTGATCCAAACCCGAACAAAGTAGGAACATCCCAGAGGCGAAGGAGTTGATAGATGAAAAACAACGGCTTGTATACAAAATTATTACATACTTCTGATTCTGCCTTGGTTCCAAAAAAGCCTAAAACATATGGCATAATCTCAACATCATAATCAATAAATGGCTGGATATTGAAGCAGTCATCTCCTCCTTCCCAATCAAAGATTACTGATCTTTGCCATGTACCATTTGTTAAATCATAAAAACGATCATTCGTTAAAAAGCGGATAACTTTTAAGTATGCTCTTGTCGTGTGTCCAGGCAAATTGTTGATATAACTGGGATCTCTAGGGTGACCTTTAATGCCCCCAAGATGATGATTTGATAGATAAACATTTTCAATACTTGACCTGTCGCAGACCAGATTATCAAATAGTTTCCAACCATCATCTGTGATTTCATCCATATCATTTAGGTGTATAGTACGAACGGAAGTATTCATTTTGAGGGACAAACATAACACGCTTACACATTCATCATTGATAGGATTTCCATCCAGATTAATAACCTCAAGTTTTGATAAATCATTTCGTATGATACTGGCTAACCCCGCACATGTACCACCAGCTGTTGCATTGCAGCCGACTATGTCAATAGTCTCGAGCCTTGCAACATTCATTGATGACAGGAGGACTCCCAGTGAATCGACCCCGCCATCATTTGGAGAGGCGGTAGATAATCCTGATAACTTTAACGTCTTTAGTTGAGCACCCGCAAGAGCTGTACTTAATACATCTACTTCCAATCTACCCATAACCAAATCATTAAGATCAAGATGAATAAGATTATCAGCGGTTGTTAAGTACCTTTTGATCCCCCTCCAATCATTCAAGGATAATCTTATTGGAGAATCTAAATCGTCACCACAAATCTTGAATCTTTGTAATGAATGACCTTCGGCAAATGGTCTCCCGAATACAGCACCACCAACTAATTGAGGTTGCTCTTCACTAAATGTCATATTCATTTGATTTATACAACCCATAATGCTATTCTGAGCCAAGAGCTCACCTATTAGTCTCTTCCCATCTTCAGAGAGTTGAGAATGATATGTATAATTCAAGAAGTGTACCCCCCCTACTTTCAAAGGAAGGACTGAGTTATTGTAATGATACCTTGATATACCACGAAAACTTGTAGCATCTTCTTCACAGTCAAATTCTGTATTAGGTTGACGTTGGTTCTCTGGTATCATATCCTCAAACATCTCTTCGTCAGATAGGCTCGATGATGAAGAATCATCGTCATCAGCTGATGATGACATATACTCGCCATAAAGCCCGCCATGAAGATCTGTTGAGTTTGAGGAGGAATCGCTCGACATAGTAATAGATCTTTCTGCTAAATGTAAAGATACCTTTTTTTGTTGCACAATATGTGTACTCTTTCTCGTCAATGCACCGGAGGTAATAGGTAAGAAACCTCTGAGTTGAACAGGTTAATATACCTTCAGATATCGTATCAACTTGGCTGATACTTGCAACAAATATAAATGAATACCCTCCTTTCCGCCTACGCCTACGCAATAGGGCCAAACAACAGGTTGGTGATTCGTCGGATATGTTATTAAATAGGCCGCTCTTTGCTATCATTCAGTAGGCAAACTTTAATACATCTATTGGCATCTGAGATCTTCATTTGATCGCCAGATAGATATGCTGATTGAAGTATCTTTTTTATGAGAGTAGGTTCGTGCGTAAGAGAGATAAATCTGCGGCAGACGGCGACGGCAGCGGATTTGCTACTGGACGGATCTCATAATTATTGATCTTTTTGTTAGTATTTTATTGTCCTACTACTAAGAAAAATACAACACCTCTTTGCAATAAAACTGATAATAATTTGAGTCGCAATATAACATTGTCTTTTATTGATTACGATACAATACTACAAAATGGGCTTGTCTCATATGCGGCGATTGATCGTCGTCGGCAGTGCATCATTGCTCTTGCTTTCATTATCAAATTACTGCAATGCATTTGCTCCACCTTCCCAAACAACACACATAACCACAACGACAATATCAGCAATTAAAAACTCAATAGAAAATGACATGACAGCACTAACAGATGCAGATCAAGATATACTCTTCGGTTCCGAATCATCCACATCCAATGGAGCAATAAAAGGAAGACATCGTAAAATCTCATCCCAAACAGGAGCAATATTACCCGACAATACTAACAAACTAAACCCACTCGATCATTCCTCCAATCCATTAGTAAACAAACTCCGCACAATGCGTGAAACTATCCAATCATGTCCATTAATATGGAAAGAATTAAGCACTGCATGTGGTGAAAAGACTGCCTTAATTGATGATCATTTATGTGATACAAAAATTAATTATACATTTAGTGATGTTGAAGATAAGGTACGACGATCAGCTGCAGTGTTTAGTTCATTGGGTGTTAATAAGGGTAAGAATGTAGCAATATTAGGTGAAAATTCAGCAATGTGGTTATTAGTTGATCATGGTATACAATTAGCGGGTGGGGCGAGTGCAGTCCGGGGAGCTGATGCACCTGGTGATGAATTACGTTATATTTATGAACATTCTGATTCTGCTGGTATTGTTGTTTTGCAGGATGTTAAGTTACTTAAAAAGCTAGCTGCTGAATCACGTGGCAAACCTGGATTAGGATTGGAGAATGAGAAATATGGTGTTGTACAAACTGTTATATTAATGCATCGTGGTAAATCTACCGACGAACAACTATCAAAATTAGGTGAAGAGAATGGAATAAAAGTGGAGGTATTAAATGATTTACTCGATGCAACAACACCCGCAAATTATAATGAATTACCAAATATTGGTCATGAGGATTTATCTACTATAGTTTATACCTCGGGTACTACTGGTCGGCCAAAGGGTGTAATGCTCACGCATGGTAATTTGTTACATCAGACACAACATCGATTAGCACCCACACGTCCATATGATGAGTCTGAACCAATGCCGGATGAATTAATGTTAAGTCTACTACCGGTATGGCATATTACTGAACGTACATTTGAATTATTCATGTTAGTTCGTGGTTGTCATGTAGTTTACTCTGGTATACGTTGGTTTAAGAATGATTTGGCCAAGTATCAACCACAATGGATGGTATTGGTACCTCGTGTTTTAGAAAAGGTAGCATTGGGTGTACAAGATAAGTTTGCAAATGGCAGCGCGGCAGTGAAGGGACTCGTCAAGTTATTTACAAAGACTAGTTCATTAAAAAGTAAACATAAAAAGATTGCCAAGGGTGTAGTTGTTGGTGATGAACCACCGACAATTGTCGATGGTATTACCAGTGGATTAATCGTCAAGGCCTTATCACCATTAAATGCAATTGGTAATAAGTTGGTATGGAGTAAAGTCCAACAAGGATTTGGTGGTCGACAACGTAACATTATATCGGGAGGGTCAGCCTTAGCAGGATCACTTGAAACATTCTATGAAAATTGTGGTATTGAGATATTAGTTGGGTATGGTTTAACAGAGTGTTCACCATTATTGGCACATCGTAGAGCTGATAGTAACTTGGTTACAGCAGGATGTGTCGGGTTTGCGGCGACCGATACCGAGCTACGAGTGGTTGATCCAGAGGCAAATCCTGCCGATGGTGAACGACAGGCCTTGCCCAATGGACAAGCCGGTGTCGTGCTAGGCCGAGGACCACAGATTATGAAGGGATATTACAAGAATCCAGAAGCAACAGCCAAGGCTATTGATAAGTATGGTTGGTTTGATACTGGTGACTTGGGTCGGATCAACCCAACGACGGGTGACCTAATCTTAACAGGTCGAGCCAAGGATACCATTGTCTTATCCAATGGTGAGAACATCGAACCATCACCTATTGAAGATGCTATTGTTAGTGAGTCTGATTTGATTGAGCAGGTAATGCTCTCGGGTCAAGATGGACGAAGTTTGATTGCAATTACAGTCCTTAATCCTAATGCACTTGCCGAGGCTGGACTGTTAGATGCCAAGCGTGCCAAGGAAATTATGAAGGATTATGAACAGCTAAATGATCCCAAGTGTTCTGAGGAGGAGTGTGACTTACCAGTAGATAATCTGGACAAGGCATCTCAAGAGATTCGTGCCAATGCCAAACTTATGAAACGAGTAGCCGCCGATGTGAAACGGGCAACATCATCGGAATCCTTCCGGAAGTATGAACAAGTGAATGATGTATATGTAACTCTTGAGCCATTTGCCATGGCCAATGGACTCTTAACTCAGAGTTACAAAGTAAAGAGAGACTTTGTTGCTAGCCGCTATGAAGATGAGTTGCCAAGCTAACTGGGCAGGGGGAGGTTGGTGTATATAGTTTTAGAGCGTGTGCGTGTATTCTCTCTTGATATCTACAGAGATGGATTGAATAATGAAGTAGAGATATAAATACTTTGCAATATTAAGCTACAGTTATTGTTCAAAAGCGTAGCGATGATATTAGTGTGTAATCTGTGAGTGATTTAGATTGTATCATGCCAGGATATACAACCATCATCAAAGTAGCAATTTAGGGGTGGTGGAGGATGTAAGTAGGAAAGAGAGGCCCTGACAAGTATTGAGGTGGGATAGGAGTACAACCAACACAACAACCAATTGATATACTATATAAGGGAGAGAAAAGTAGTGGGTCCAGCCGAGAGATATGCCTTGGATGATCAGATATGGAGGTGGAGATATCATGTTGTGAGGGCGATTTTGACAGGTGGTGCAATAGCAACATTATATTACGATATTGTAGGATGAGATGGAGTGTTTCATATTGGACAAAAAGCTCACAAACAACAGTTTATAGTATAATCTAAAGCATGGGTAACTCATATCATTCATACACAACATATAACTATACTCTACCACCTCTACAAAGTAGCACAATATCCAGCATATTTAGGATACCGCTAATTTTCATCATTTCGCTCGACTCGGCTTGGGGCGGATGGAACGCCGCCGATATGAGGAATTCGACCATGAAACTAGGTATACGCGTCGCCAAGATGCTATAGAGGAGGATGGTATGCTTGGAACGGTGTTAATTGGACGTCTAGAAGGTTAGATATGGTCTTTTAGTCAAAAGTAGGTCCCTGTAGGTCCCTAGGTAGGAAAGGGTTAAGCACATCTCTCTCAATGCATGGGTCCGCTGTATTCTGGCACTTCCGGCTTGAGGGGCTCATCATCCCACTTACCGTCAAAAGCACTTTTTCCACAGAAGATGACAGTTTGCTTTCTCAAAGCTTCATCTACTTTGGCATTCAAAGCAGCAACAAAATCAACTGATGGGGTCCCAACATCTGTGTTTTCTCGAAAGAAGCCGTCATATGCAAGCACGTTGTAAATCGGCAGTAATCGAAGTCCATAGCACAACTTGGGCATACTATCGAGCGTCTCTCCAATCTTACTTCCGAGTCCCTTGACGAGATAGACTTTTCCAACCTTACATTCGACGGTCCAAATGTGCCAACAGTGGAGCAGTTTCTGGAACAGCACGACTTCTACCATTTCTTCACCTTCACTTTGTTACATATTGAAGTTTACATGTACCAAGAGATGAAAGGATGGTGGCCAGTCTTCGTTTTCTTGCATGTACCACCGTGCTACATGGCAGATTCGACTTACTCAATGAAGGTTACTCCAAGCATTGTCGAAGGTATGAAGAAGCGATGCAAGGAGATGTATGCCATCTTCCTCATCTGCCTCAAGCTTCGTGAACCCAAGGCATCTTCTAATATCGATAGGAACCTCAACAACTACTCCATCTTTGGCAATCTGTTGGTTGCTCATGTTGTGTATGTTTACATGATATGCAATGTCCACATTGCTCGTGTGTATGCATGTGTTGCTTTCAAGAACTTCTTACTTGGAGATAAATGCAATGCATTTGATCCATGTTACCATGGATATGAATTTGAGGATCCACTTGTATTATCAACTTCTGCTCGTAAGAAGATGAGATATGATTACACTGAGGGTGGCTCTGAATGTAATCGTAACTTCACAATGGAGGTACTCTCTTGTATGAGTCACTGCATCGAAGAGGCAACAAAGATGAGGGTACTTAGGGAGGCTTCTGCGTTAATAAAGGACAAGATGCGTTATGCCAACAAATCCGATAGTGCCAAGAACGATGCAGCACTTTCAAACGTCCAAACTCTTCTTCAAGCACCATATGATGCTGAGCTTCAAACTCTTCATGACGATTCATCCAAATGTAAAACTGATGCTAGCAGGAAGCGTAAGGCTGTGGCCGAGGCTGAGGAGGGTGAGGAGATGATCAAAGGAGTTAGGGTAAAAGAATTGACAAATGGAAACAAGTATTCGGTGTCAGTGTACTTCCATGGGAGATCCCGCTTCCTGCGCCAAGACATGACGACTATCAAAGCTGCTAACGAAGCCAAGCGTGCATGTGAAGCTTGGAAGAAGAGCAACCCTAAGATTACAGCTGAGAATTTCGAATCTTCATTCAGTGCAATGCAAGCATTGTGTGACGAGAAGGAAGTCTTGTTTGGTACTGACTCAGTATAATATACACTGTAGTGATGAGGATATTGGTAATTGGTACATGCGTCTTGGTGTTGATGCATATCTAGACTGCTAATTGAATAGAATGAAGATGTTTTTTTGTGTACATGATTACGTCTAACTCGTGTTTTGCAGACTCCTCCTTCTCGGAAAAGACATCCTCATCCACATGCTCACGATCAACGTGCCGTATTTGGCAATACGGACAACCCAAAGGTTGCCTCCTCCAATCTTTTCCTTATCCCATACATCAGCAAATCGGACAAAGTTGTGACAAATCTTACTACCACCTTCACCATCCAAGCCACACTTGGCCACCATTGCTCCTTCATAATCAATGTAACCTCTTTCGTTCATGAGTAACCCCCAAACCAACATTGTATAAATGCTCATATGTGTTGGGAAGTCATTAATGGAAGCTGTGTATTGTCCCGTCTGCTCCATTTCATCCGGGATAGTTCGATACATATCATAAATTCCTTGTTGGAGATGGTAAGCCCTAGGACTACCCTCATACTGCTCAGCGAATTCATCTTGTGTAACATTCACGAAGAAGGGCATTGGTTGAATACTGAATAAAATGATCGTTTTACAACAAGAAGTTGAGATGTATTGCAACATAAAAGTATATGTAAACAGTCACTTACTGCATCAAATTCCACTTCAAACAAGTGATGCAATTCTTCAACATCCGCCCATGTCCTTCGGGCACACACGCTCGGTTACCACGGATTGGATTACCGTAATTGGCAAAAGCTTGACGTCTCTTACTACTGCATTCCTCCTCTTCCGACAGCTTAAAGAAGGGATTGAGGTTTTGTGCTTTTAGACTGACTATCTCTTCATCACCAGATATGTGTTTCAGATTTAAAGGATAACGACCATTCTTCATAGGACCACTGATTTTGGATACCCTGCTCTTTTGACTTCGCTGCATTACACGCAAAGCATTGCTTATGCATAACATAACATAACATAACACAACAGCGGTATCGCACTAGCTACCTATGTAGGTAGTAGCTCGCTCCTCAATTTATCACCACAATTTTTTGGTAACTCTATGGTATGTCTACTCATCATTTATTATTGCATTGGTACTTCCATATCCATAGTATTGTAGCTGTAGTATAATAACACTCTAGGTAAGCATTTTTTTTTGCAATAGCGGCGCCTTAATTTCAATGGGTTTTATTATTTTAGGCGGCGACGATTATTACAAGCAACAAGGAGGATCGGAAAATATCGATTTCGAAAATATTTTTTTTGTTGAGAGAGTATTGGCAGTACATCGATTGCTTCTTGTAGATTGGCACACGTTCATTGCAATAAATAGCTTCTGCCGATCGTGCTTACTATCGATTTGGTTGGATTCTTCGTTGCCGCCATGCCAATAACAATATATTTGCATATCGTGAGCTTTTCAATTTAGTACGAACCCACTTCAATTTGACTCTGTGCCAGGGGCCAGGAAACTGGATGTTGATTCAGGTGTTGATTATAAAGCAAGCTACTATTGTCTATAACAATACATCTAACCTTTATATCTCCCATCATATACACTACTATATTGCAATATGATATACTCAAAACGACATTGGCGGTGGTTAGTCTATCACAAACTAAAGTTACACCTCCAACAACATAACAAACGTCACATGATATTATGACTAGTCGTTATAATTTCCGATCACTACCTCCTACTGGAGAAGTACTTCAGGAGCTAACCAGTCAGATAGGCCACGCCCATCTTCTAAACAAACTGCGCAACGTCCGCCCAAAGGGAAATTACCTGAAGATTACCGCAATTGCAATAGTAAAACTGATAATAACAATTGGTGGAATAACAATAATGGTAATATGCATGCTAGTACTAGACATGGCGGCAGTGATACCAATGATACAAATCATTCATACAAAGAGAACTATGCCAATCAACAACAAGGTATGTTGTTTATAATACTCTATGGTAATATTGATTTGCCTAATTGTGTTTGTTTATCCTTATTTCTCATTCTATATTAAATAACAACAGTACCTATGATGATGGGCAATAACAATATGATGATGAATGGAAGCGGCAATCAGGATATGGGTATGATGAATGGCAGCGGTAACAACATGATGGCGATGAACCGCAGCGGTAATAGTAACAGGATGATGAATAGCGGCATGATGCTAAACAGCAGCCAAGGGCATGCCACTTCTCATCATCAACAGCCAGCAATGGCCCCTGTTCCTGATAATTTTGACTTTGTTAAAGAAGAAATGAAAAGGGAAACAAGTAAGTAGTCACATGATGAATGTGTGATGATTGTACTTATATGGTGTATTCTTATCATATCATCTTTTTCTATGTACAAACATCACAGCTACTTCCCAACGTAAGACCAAGTCACGCAAGGGTAAGCCGCCTAAACCTACCTTGTCGTCGGAAGATTCACAGAGTATACGTAGAGTACTCCCTCATGTCTCCGAAGATAAACTGAAGTCAGTATTAGGAGTTACAACACCTGTGACAATATCTGCATCCTCTGGCACCAAGGCAGTTCGTGACTACTTTGCAACCGAACATGCTGGTAGTATGAATAAACTTCGACTCATATTACCCCATGCATCCGATGATGAATTGTACGGCATGCTTTATGAGAATGACAAAGCTGCCCAAGATTCTGTTAAGAAGGTTTGTTCCCACTACACTGCTCTCATTGAATCTTCCAAGAAGAGTGATGATGATATGTTTATTCACAATCCTAACCTTGGCACCCTATAATTTGTGTTTGGGTTGTGATTAATGCATATGGGATAATACGTGCATATTACAATAGCCACTCACCTTTTGGAACAAACGATGAATATATGCCTTCCGAGCATCACACGGCTTGAGGAAACATTTTGCAACCAAACGAAGAGTCTCCAGTTCAGTCAAATCATATCCCAAGAACGAGAGGATTTCAACTAGCGGTAGATCTGCAATGGTAGTTGCCATGATGAAATGTGTTTGTTCTGTATATACCGGTTTGTGGATAGTAGGGATATCTTACCTGCAGAGAGCGAGTCAAAGATATAGATTATAAGAGGCGATATGTGGTAAGAAATAATTCAATTAAAAGTTGGTACTATCGATATATCACATATCATACGCCGCCGCCGTCATCTCCTGTCTCAATGAAACAATATCAATACCAGCCCCCTGAACCGATACTATCAACTATATAGTATACCATCTGCATCGAATCAGTATATACTCCCAAAAGGGTAACCGTATCTTTTGCAATGTTTATATGAGCATACCATATGATGAGATATGATGTGCACTTATTTTTATAACTAATATCGTCGACGCCCACCCACTGTCTGAGAAAATAATAACACCCAACATAAACAAGACAATATAATCTCTCACCTTTCTACTTCTCTACGTCTGAATATAGAGAGATAACCCAACACCTGCAAACTTCACCATAGTTGCTAAGTTGCAACTCACAATCATGAATAAAAGTATATCTTAGCGATCAAACGAAGATTGTAAAGAACTGTGATGTTTTGTTCTGTGTTGGCCATTATCCATTGCACTGCACTTTGCATGGGCGTATTATATAACTCTTAACCGTCTATTATTCATTTGTTTAGAATGGCGATGATGTGGCTGGGACGACAAACTTAGTTGCAAAGAAAACACAAACCCAATTGCTCCTTGTCCACCTCCCTCTTGCACCATAGAGCAGCTTCAAAGAACATTGCATCATATCATATTGTAGCAGCTTCCAGAGAACAACATATTTAGAATAATGAAGGGACGTGTACTTCTGGTAGTTGGTATTCTTGCCACAAATGACGTATCGGCTTTTACTTCTATCGTCAGTTCTCCTACAAAGAGGATAGCGATCAATAATAGCATAGCTTTGCAACGTCGTCTCGATTGCAACAGCAGCACTATAAGCTCAACATCTCTCTCAGCAATGGCCTTGCCAAGTCTATCGGCAGCAACTGCATCAATATCAAGATTCTACAAAGCTTTTCCATTACTTGCAGGCTTCTTAACTTGCAGTACTAAGGCCTCAATTGCCGATAGCATGGCTCAACATTCATCTCGGGAAGAGGGTAGTAAGTTTAGTTTCAAGCGCAACCTTGCAATGGTACTATACAGTGGAGTAGTACTAGGTATGCTATGTGAGATTATGTACAATAATATCTTTCCAATCAGTGAGTATCTGTATCAAAGTGTGCATATCATTGTTGTTTGTATCATTGCATTCAAAGCTCAGAATGCTCACATCACATGCTCTGCAACTTTGAACTCAGTGTTTGGGACGGCAAATACTCTATTCAGAGCTGTCAAATGTACACTCTTTGATGGATTCATCAACGCCCCTTTCTTGTGGCTGCCTCCTGCGGTAAGTATACTTTTGTCTCTCTTTCATCTCCTCCACGGATACACATCATATGCTTGTCTAATATGCTCACATCTTGTGCACTTTACGTTTCATCATCACAGTATATTGCCAAGGCAATAGTATATCGATACCCCAAGAGGGATGGTATAAAGAAGTATATGACAGATATCAAAGATAATGGTCTACTCAAGAAGTACTGGAGCGTCTGGTTGCCGGCTAGCTTGATCAACTTTTTATTTGTGCCGGCACATTTCCGTATCGCATTTGTCGCCGCTGTGAGTTTCTTCTGGATGATTATTCTATCAATTGTGGCAAATAATAATGACTGATGTAGATATTGTAAAAGTATAGGGAATGTAGAATACGATGTAAAGTAGTATGTAGATATTGAAGTTTTCTAAGGCATACTATCAGCCCTAACTGAGAACTACGATGAGCAACAAGGCTCTGATTCCATCTTCAGTCTAAGGCTTGAATTGCCATCCACTCAATGCCTCGGCAAGCACATGGACTTATCCTTGCTGTACCTGCTCCTCAGCCAATACCATCTTCTCATTCAATGCACTCATAACATTACCATATGAATTTATCATATTATCAACCTTCTGTGCAGCACTTACCGCACGTTGATTCAACATTGCAACACGATAACATAACCTATCCAATCGATCAATATCTTCGGGATTTGATGATTGATTATATCTATCGGATGATAGTATTGAACAATTTACTATATCATCCTCTGACACTGTACTATTACTACCTGTTTCTTTTCTACCAATGGATGTTAAATCACGAATCTTACTTAATAATTCCATATCTGTCTTCATTGATTCGGCAGATGATAATACTTCCAATCGTCTATATACCATTGGTGCATTATTATTTGTTGATGCTGATTCGGTAGGGCCTGATATTGGTGATATTGATAAGTCTGATAATAACTTATCTATTGTTTGATATTCATTGTGTAATGCTTCACGCTTTGATGAATCGGTTTTAGTTTTATTGTCATCATTTGGTGGTGCTGAGGTTGAGGTGGCTGATTGCAATAATTTATCAAGACGTGTTGTAACATCTACATTATCATTTGCAGCGGAACTATCTCCTGGTGAAGATACACCCAATAGTTTCAAATCCAATTCTGCAAGACGTAATTCCAATTGTGCTATTGGTATATTAGTAGAGGTCATAATAATTTAGTGCAGTATAACTAGTGTTTTTTATGTAGGTAGTATAGTATGTAATGTGCCTGAATTGACTCAGCTATGGGTTTCGGCGTTAGATACTAAAATAGAGGAGGTATATCAAGGTCGTCATCGGCAGTGGAGACAACTTCTATCAATGTGTTGATAGTACTTTGAAATTGAACTGGTATATTGATATTAGAGATATTTGTGATAAACTTGGCGGTGTTTCACATCACTAATCACTTAACCTCACTCTCAACTCTCAAATCTCAGTATATCGTACATAAAAAGATACCATATTGTATTATCCTTCTCGTCGCCAAAGCACATAATGCAGTGGAGATATTATAAACCGATATTAGATTGCAGTTTGTATACTTCTTAGTAGTACAATTAGTACATGTCTAAATTACATATTCTACTTACGATCAGTTCTTAACTCTATTCAATTAGTAGTAATCCTGTGACACAAATAATTTAAAATATAAAAAGTTACTTGTGTTGAAGTAAGTTTGTTCCAGGCGTGGATAGAGATAAAGCATAATGAGCAATCGAATGGGATATCATCATCATGTGCGGCTTGTGGTAAGAGTGGTATGTAGTGGTAAGACAACATATACGTGCATATCTCATGTGAACAAAAAGTCGGTATCTTTGAACATAAAAAGATTTATTATCTATTACACTAGTACATTATCCTCTTACTCTTTACTTGGCTTAACACACTGGTAGCAATCGAGTAGATTGTCCGGATCTACTGCCGCCTTGATATCCTGTAGCTTGGCATAAAGTTCTTCACCCCAAATCAATTCTTGAGCACTGAAACAATCATCCTTTTCTGGGTCACAACTCTCTGTCCAGTTAGTTTTTGATACAGTAGAGGCTTCAGAACAGAAATGATTCAACTCGGAGAAGCCGGGGAATCCATCCACATCATCACTTGTATACTTGTAGACGGCTGCCAAGTAGTCATTCAAGATATCATCTCCGTACTTATCAATTGTACTTTGGATACCTATACTGGATTGCCCCGAGCTACGTTCACTGGGTGAAACCGAGTCCATCCCATCGCCTAATCGAGCCACATACCCTCCTGTTGTATGCTCTCCACCCGATGTTTCGAGTACTTTGAACAACAACTCACGCTCGGAATCGTCGTCACTCTCAAGAAGTGCCAAAGGAAGGTTGATGGAGCAGTAAGTCTTTGGAGTCTTGGACGGAGTAAAGTTTGGAAGTGGGTAGTCAGGAACGACACCAGTGGGAAAGATATCGTCGTAGCTCTTCCCGAATATGGCTTTGGTGAATGGAATGTCATACTCACCATAATTTGAGTAAGGTCCAAATCCAAACGAGGACATATCAAAGACGATGTACTTAGAGGAGAGTAGATCTGCCAATTCAGGATCCTGTTTGGCAAGCTCACTGCCATTGATTGTTCGATTCCATGCAGACGACATCTCAGGGAATGCCGATTCAGTCCCCCAGCATAGTAAGTTGGTTACACCAGCAAACGAAAACATGGTAGCTGGAAAACCACAGGAAAGACTAATCTCCTTAGACACACCAATCTTCTCCGGAGCAAAGAGGAAGTCGACAAGGAAGAGGGTGAATGTACGTCTTGCTTCTTCCCATAACGTTCCGTCGGCTTTAAACTTTGCCACAATCGTTTCATAGATTTCTTTTGTCTTGTCGTCCAAGGCACCAGTCTGATTTCCATATGACATGAAGCCTAGCCCTAAATTAAGAAATTGGAGGGGGTTCTGCTCGAAGAGTTGATACTTGACTGATAAAGTAATTCCGTAGGTACCCCCTCCACCACCTCGAAGAGCCATCCATAGATCTTCTGGTGACACACCCAAGTCAGTACATGGCTGCCAATCCCAATCATCTTCATTTGCAACAACATTGGAGTTACATAGAGCTGTCACCTTGGTTGTCTGCGGGGTAATGAAGTCGTCCTTGTCATCATCCCATTCAGTAGGGAATACTCGTACATGATGGCCAGAAGGTAGAGCTACTTCAAACTCGAGGATTTGATCTACGCCAAGACCTTGCTCACGTTCATATCCTATGGATAATCCGCCACCACTCAGCCATCCACTGAAGAGAGGAAGGTATAGAGAGAAAGAACATGAGATATGAACAACTCATGTACGTAAACATATAAAATAGACACTTTACAGACTTACCCGGCAGCACCCACAGACCCAGCTCCACCTCCGGCGACACCATAAGTCTTTGAAAGATTACCAACAGCATTCGATGCATTGACAGCGTTGTAAACCTCGCTCCATGTCTGTCCTCCTCCAACACGAATGTAGGCATCCCTTTTCCTAGCCGTTGCAAGAGTACAAGCATCACCTAGTTCATCATCATCAGATGAATCAGCAGTATCACACTCGATAATCTTGTCATTACCCGATGCATACTTGGCATAGTCTCTCATATTGAGCATAAGAGATCCAGCCTTGGTATGTGATCCAGAATAAGAATGTCCCGTAGACTTGATACTAATCTGTAAGTTGTGTTTCTTGGCATACTTGATAGCTGAGATGACTGTTTGTGAATAGATTGGGCGTAGAAAGGATTAGTTGAAGTGTGATAGCAAATCCACATCATATGAACAAACACTTCTAACAATCAAATACATATACTTACCATCGGCGGCATTCTTTGGGAACATAATACTACCAGGAAGCCACGATTTTGGGAGGTTGCAAGTGGATGCTACATCATCATAATCAGCTGAAGATAGATCTGTTTGGTTATTGAGGCAAATGATACTATCCGTATCAGCCATGCACTTATCAAAAGCGCACACTAATGCATCGGCACATAAGCCCGATGGTTCATCGATTAGATAGAAATTACTACGAGGAATACCCCACATTTCAGGATTGTAATATTCTTTGAATGTGGCAGCACATTGGCTTAACCAATCGTCCTTATTAACTTCGATAATTGGGGAAGTCTTCTTCTTCTTGTGATGGCTAAGGTAAAGTTCTACATCATGTCGATTCATGTTAGTAGGGAAGAATCTGGGAAGATCGGCATCGGTGGAACCTCGTAGGCGTAGTTTTGGTGATACAACATCGTGTCCATTGGAAGTGGAGGTACTACCTGCCAAAGCTGTAACCAAAGTAAATGTCTTTAGCATCATCGTATTGATTGATTATTATTGTAAGTTGTCTTTTGTTGTTCTTAATTCTTAATTGTGTAGTCTGTTTTTGTACTTGAGTAAAAGTAAATTATGAGCTAATATGATCCCTTCAAAAGTAAACTGAGATCGTACCAATATCCAATTACGATTAGCATAGAGGTTGGAGTATCAAATATATCCGCTAACAATGCAAGATCGCAATCCTACCTAGGTACATAATTTGTCGACTGAACTATCTCTTATGCCATCACAATTTGTCTTCAAGAACCTCATCGAACCCCATCGAATGGTATCTGTCAGCGGTATCCTAATTTTAGCTGGTGTGATTATGTGTTGGTAATGAATCTGTAGTTAATCAAGATCATTAGAGGTAGGCAGAGCCTATGGCAAATAGCACTTTCAAACCTATAGATGTTCTCTCGATATAATTAGCTTTTCAGGAATCAGACAACCATTTCATTCTATTAGAATCCAAGATTGATGTCAATCCTTCCCGATATGTTGGATATAACTTCCCATCAGGTAGAAGTAAATCCTTCATTCGTTGTGCATCTACTCGTTTTCTATCGATTGATCTTCTACTTGCTCTTTCTGATTGTTTTGGTTTTGTTGTCTTTGTATTTGTAACTGTTTTTGTACTACTACCAACTTTCTTCTTCTTGGGTAGAAGATTTGCCTCTTCCAACAGTTGTGCACCATATGCCATAACTTTAGATCTGACTTCTGGTTCATCATCAGCTAGATTCCATAGATTAGTACCTCCAGATATTGACTCGTTGTAATTCATAGCTGATAATACTGCTCGGCACACATCCTCTTCATGAATCCGTGACGTTGGTGATCCAATCTTCTTAGTTAATGCATTATCTATAACTTCTGCACCATTCTTTCGTATTGTGTGTAATGCTGACCGGTTATTACTGTATAATCCAGCACATCTAAAGATATGTAATTTCCAATCACATTCTTCTGCGGCATTTATCCATTCATTCTCTGCTTTGAGATATACTTCAGCTCTTGTACCAGCTTCACATTTGGTTTCGGATTCTTCTGTAATCCATTCACCATCATGATTACCATATACTGATGTTGATGATATATATCCTATCCATGTATTTGCTGGTAATATATCTTTGATTGAGTAATTTGAATGATTTAAAACTGGATCACAATATTGTTGATTGTCACTATTGATATCGGTTGATGGATTTAGTGGTGGTATGGTAACAAGAACATGAGTACAATATGGAAGAATCTTTTCCAACTCTTGATAATCTTCAAATCCAATGCTTTGTACTCCGTCTACTATATCCTTTGTAGTGCGTGTTGTTCCATATACATGTTCAAAGAAGGGCACACCTTTATCAACTTGAAGAGAGGAACCTCTCTCGGCAACTAGTGAACCTACATTGCCAAGTCCAAATACTATTAATCTATTCTGTGTTGTAGTATTATTGTATGTATATATGGTATCATCTGTACTAGCAAAGTGTGTAAATGTTGATTGACGAATGATGTGTTGTTGTTTGTGATTTGCAATTATGAGGTGTTTTTGATTGGTTGCAAGATTGTTGTTAGAGAATGAACCTACGCAAACGATGAGCACCGCCGATAGTAGTATATACAACTGTGTGTAGTCTGCTTGCATATTTGCAATTAGCTGATATCAAGCTGATAAATAAGCAACCAATCAATATGGCACCCTTGCTTAAGGACTTTGACTTGCTTTCACATCGGTAATCGGTATCCTCATTTTTAGTACACTCTCATGATAATTTCTCCGATTGTGATAGAATTAAACGCCCTGTTCGATGCCTTGTAGATGAGGAATGCCAGTGTCCAGATAAGATAGAACATTGGGAACTACCTCCCTCGGAGAGCGATTTGTACTGTGCCGAGTGTATGTATTACTCATGATGATTCTTTGGACTGTGCCAGTGGCGAGTCCCCCCCTGAGTTAGAGTTTAGAGTACCATGAGTTCTGTTGTCGGAGATAGTAAATCTATATCTACCTGTGCAGCATGTGGTAAGAGTGGTGATAATCTCAAGGCATGTACGGCATGTCATTAAAGTATTGCAATCGAAATTGTCAAATTGCTCACCGACCAAAACACAAGAAGGAATGTAAACAACGTGCTGCTGAATTTGCTCAAAATAATGATACTTTGGATGGTAGTAATAATGTGACAACAGAAGGAAGTGACGATGCTGATGTAGATTCCTTATTTGATAGTATAGCTACAGTATCTATATCTGAAGATGATAAGTTATTTCAAGACCCTCCGCCAAAAAAAGATTGCTCTATCTGTATGCTGCCAATACCGTACTCTACTGCATTGTGTGGGGTGATTACATTATATATGCCCTGCTGTGGAAAGGTACTGTGTGGGGGGTGTGGTATTGCATCAGTTGAGGAGATGAAGAATGGCAATATGAAGAGATGGTGTGCCT
>Ga0214477_100715_pt1 | contig 21252 bp, 14 predicted proteins | sample M1_20Mar14CPVII9_FD_165058 | JGI IMG/M metagenome (GOLD analysis project Ga0214477, IMG submission 165058) | Marine eukaryotic communities from Monterey Bay, California, United States - M1_20Mar14CPVII9sort6BwellC16 | ecosystem: Environmental > Aquatic > Marine > Unclassified | place: USA...
TGCACAGCAATGGCTCTCTCATCCTGCAGGTCATCAAGTATACACTTCACAAGATACATTTGATTTTAATGCCCCACCAGCCAACATACCACCAAATAACAAGGTTCAGAAGAAGAAAAGATTATCTAGCTTATTCCGAAAGAAGGAATGAACACTCAATTTTGCGACACACAATTTTGCATAAGATAAATGCCCCTAATTTTGATTAGATTCTTTATACATCACTACCTGTATCATCGCCCATCATTAGTACAGTGCTTAGTAAAGACTTTGTCTTTCTTTCATACTCATCAATTTCCTCTTTTTGATTATTAGCGAGTGATATCCACTCTTGTACTCTCTTCTCATATGAAGCCCTCTCTTCCCTCCTCTTGGAATCTAATATAGATAACTCCTTTATCATCGCCGCTTCAACTCGAGCACTATGCTGTGCAACATCTTCCAATTCTTCATTGAGACTTTGAATTACGCTTGAACCAGACTCTTTCACAATCTTAAGTCGATCGCTTAGTACTGTTGCACGGTGCTCTGCTTGCCGTAGTTGATCTTGAAGTGTTGTAACTTTTGTAGATTGATCAATATCTTCTTCCTTTTCTCTATCATTGTCTACTTTGACAACATGTTTACCCTCATGTATTTGTATTATATCCAAATCAATGAGCTGTTTCTTTGTATGATGAGGAAAGCTTTGTTGTATATTATCAGTAGAGCCGATCCCATGTGTATAACTACCCAGCACATCATCAGTTTCCTCCTCTATTATATAACTATCATCATTATTGGAAGCAACAAGACGACAAGCCAAATCTTTGACATCATTCGGTTCATCAATATCAAACATTAACTTTCCAATTGATACTACTGCATCATTATCTGTCAATGCCTTCATTTGAGATAAAGCTGTTAATGGATGACTCCATCGTACCCCTTTAAATATCTCTGATGGTATAGCGTGATTTGGTATAGAAAGTAATCCGTATCCACCATCATTTGCAGGGCAGAGGTGAGCTTTTCCTTGTTTGTTTTCATCACTAGAAGAAGAAGAAGCTACCTGCAATCCATGTATAATCTCTTCCATTGGCAGCTCTGGCGAATCCATACCTAGAAATAATACTGATTTATTACTATCTTCTCGTGTATCAAGCAATTGACGTGTTCGCACTAATGCATCTTCGAGCTTATCACCTAACGAAGAAGATGTCAGATCATCAGATGTAGATTTCATGGGCATTAACACCCAACTAATATCATTCAATTGTTCTTTATCAATATTAACATTATCATCATATATCAAAGGATATGGTAGATTTAAAGACTGTATTATTGATATCATCTGTGCCTCACCTGACTTTGGTGCATAGCATAATACTTTGAGTGTATTCTTTAATATTGGTTGATTGCTCAATGATGTTAATATGTCAGATAACATTGCTTGTGCAAGAGATGATGCTCCTTCAGCACCGAGGAGGGGGGAAAGTCGAGTTTTACTGTTAGGGCCTGGACACTTTGCAAAGACTACTATTGCTCCTCCTACAAACATTTTATTATTATCTTCTGACTGCATTGTTCAACCATCAATCGATTTGAAAATACCGAACGTGCTGATTGATCGAGATAGGTGATAGGGAGATGTTTGAGAAGTTGTTGTGGTATCCTTTTGATAACCTTATATCACCGCCTCAAACAGTAAGTTTGCATATATCGAGCCGTCGTAACGAATTCCTGATACCCTTTATATCAAAAGGACCGATAGCATGGGTAGAGAGGCAGGGAGGATGATAATAAAGCTTATGCAAGACCAAAAACTGGGGCCGGGTATTTTTTTTATGAGAGTTTATACAGTGGCCCTCACTCACAAAAATGTCGAATGATCGGCCATTGCAATAAAACTACATGGAATACCGGCCTAAAATTGCACAAGGCTCCTCTACTATATATTTGTAGTTCACATGCCGAGCTATATTAACTAGATCGGCCTGGAAAAAATCGCCTATTTTTTGTTAGTAAAAAAGCTTAGCAAAACAGTTTTTACTAAATAACTTTTTTTCTGTTAATAATCGTCGCCTATACGTACCAGATTCGGAATTAGCATGCAAAACTGCATCGGATAGGATGTCTCCACTTCTATAATTCGACGATTATAAGACCTTCATATTTCAGATTTGTTAGTGATTTTGCCTCATTTTTTTTACTAGCCCGGCCCCAATTTTTGAGGATACCGGCCTCATGTATAAGCTTTATAGTACTGTGATCGATTGTATTTATCCTTTTATTCACATACAAGAGCCCGTCATTTTTATGTGATACCATTCGTCGATAATAGAATTGGCGTTAGGAATATTAGCTGATATAATAAGCTATTCTACTACCAATAAAGTATGAAACGGTCAGCTGGTGAAGCTCTCGTCAACGGCGACGATATTGATGTAGAGAGCCATAATCGTACCGATGATAATATGAACAAAAATAAAGCAGCCTCTCTTCTTCATAGAACTGTCACTAGTTTAACAGCTAGTACAACTGATGATGATACTGATGACTGTGCAATACAATCAAAACAGAAATGCATTGAAAACATTGCAAATATAAACACTGTCAAGCAAATTACAAGATTGATTAATGCTCGTATACTTCAGCAAGATGGTACACTACTATCTGGAGCATTAGATATATCGAATGGACTTATTGCTGCTATACACAAGGACGGGTCAATAAATGATGAAGACATATCAAGTGTTATAGAAGTTTTAGACTGCAAAGGAAGGATTATTTCGCCCGGATATATAGATATACAACTCAATGGAGCATATGGTATAGACTTTTCCAATGATTGTATTGGAGAGGAAGGTTTAAAAATCGAACATGTACTGCATGTTGCACATAGACTTGTTGAGACGGGTGTTACTTCATTTTGTCCTACCATGGTATCATCGTCTCCACAAACATATAGACATATCATATCATTAATGAACACTGCTCGAAAACAACAACATCAAGGTGGTGGTGCCAATATACTTGGTATGCATTTGGAAGGACCATTCTTTGCTAAAGCAAAAGCTGGTGCACATGATAAACAACATATCATATCACCTGTCAAAGGAATGTCATCAGTAGAAGAAGTATACGGCACTGATCAAGAGAATATTGATATTGTAACACTTGCACCTGAACTACCCGGAGCATACAAGGCTATCCAATCAATGACTACTACAAATCCTCATTCAATAGTAGTCTCTTGTGGTCATACAGAAGCGACGTATGACGAGGGAATAAAAGCAATAGAATGCGGTGCAACACTCTTGACACATTTATTTAATGCAATGAACCCATTTCATCATCGAAAACCAGGATTGGTTGGTTTATTATCATCGGAAGTAAAACTCGGTAATATGAATTTAAAGAGACCATTCTATAGTTTGATTGTGGATGGTATACATGTACATGAAAGTGCAGTTTGTATGGCATACAAGAGTCACTCTAAAGGTTGTGTATTGGTAACTGATGCCATGGCAGCAATGGGATTAGGTGATGGTGACCACTCGTTGGGAAATATGAAAGTTAGCATTAAAGGAGATCGGGCAACACTTGCAGATTCAGATGTTTTAGCAGGGAGCGTAGTATCTATGGACATGTGTGTCAAACGATTTCATGAATTTACTGGGTGTTCGATCGGCGAGGCTCTGCTATGTGCAACATTGCACCCAGCACAAGTTTTGAAGAAGCAAAGTAGTATAGGGATACTTGCAGTGGGTGCCAAAGCAGATATGATTTTATTGAATGATCAATTAGATATACTCGAGACTTGGGTTGGTGGTAAACAAGTTTATCAAAAGAAGATCCTAAATTAAGAAGTAGTAGTCTCCCGATACCTACTTTGATATCTTGCCTTCCCATAGATCATCTAAACGTTTGGGACTAGTATCGTCGCCAGTCAATCCTCCAAAGGTGTAGAACGTATCATCTCCATCGGTTGTTGCATCTCCCCAGCCTCTCGGTTCAGGCCACTCTTTCTCATCCTTTGGTTGTTCAATAGTCTCGATTAATGCACCACTCTCTTTATCAAGTATAACCAGATCATTAGCGAATCCACCAGCACCCTCATGACCTCTAGTTGACTCGGCAACCTCACCCCCAAAGAGAAAACCATACCCTTTCAAAGAACCAAATGCACATACACTTCTCTTTCTTAGGTTTTCCAACCCAGTCATCTCCTTTTCTTCCCATTTGTTATTGCTGTAAATGTGTCCATCATTAGTTTCTTCACCAGCAAAACCGGCAACGATTGCAATCTTGACATCATCCGACTCATTTGTGTTTGAAAGGGAGAGTATATTAGGCCCTCCCCTTCCTTTCAGAACAGAATTTCCCAAACTTGTCCACTTTTCTGTAGTGGTATCAAACTTCCATAAGTCATTCAATCTTCCATTAGCTCCAACACCTCCAAAAAGATACAAACAGGTACCGATTGTAATCATCTTATGGAAAGATCTAGCTTCCGGGATATCACCAACTTGTTTAATCTCCGTCCATACAGCTTTCGAAGTATTATCACCATCGCCATCTGATAATTGCAACTTCCACATATCATTCATTGCAGTTTCACTCATGTCAACTCCGGTTCTCCCACCAAAAATATAAACTGTATCCCCTACAGTTGCTTGAGAATGTGCAACTCTCCAAGGCTTTGTTTTATCAGGGAACATGTATTTGGTCAGTGATTCCATCGCATATAAGTCATAGAGTACAAAACAAAACACAAAGATTTCATATCTTACAGGCATAATGCATGTTTCCTCTCCTTCATCCTCCTGCTTGGGATTAATCCACTTCCATCCAGTGTTAGACTTTTCTGCTAACCATAGTGATTGAGAAGCGTCTTCAATAGGAGTACGGGCTACATGTTCACCTCCGTATATCACAAGCTTGCCACTGTTCAAATAAGATATTCCATGACTAGATCGACTTGATTTGGAGAATTATGAGATGATGAGATTAGCGTATTAGTTGCAGTAGTCGAGTAGGTAATTGTTTGTCATGCTTTTTGCTTCAGTTTTGATATTTGGCGATAAAACGATTATGAGGTGGAGGCCTTGAACTTATCCTCTCCGACAATAGAGAATCATATTCTTGACGCTATGGTTGTTGTTTATTGTCCTCCAACCAATTGATTGCAAATATGTCGTCAAACAACGAGGCTACTAATATTAACTACCCCGAAAAAGTCAGCCTCCAGAACTATATTAATAATATTAGAAAGAAACACAAAGACAAACCAATTGAAGGATTTGAGGTTAGTGTCGAACATGCTAACGAACAGTTTCAGAATGCAGTTCTTATCGGCCCTACGCAAGAAAACCCCAATGTTCGGTCGTTTTTAGTTGAGAATGAATATGTACAAGTATATTGGCATGATAGTTGGAAAACAGTTGAAACTGTACATGTTAGTCAGATTAATCCTTGTATTATTGATGAATCACCCCCAGTCGATGATCAAGCAGAAGTGAGTACTCGCCGTTCTAGACGTGTGAGTACTAACCCTATTAAATCGGAAGTTCAATCTGATGGTATTGATTCGTCGTTTGAAATAAACATGCTCATTGAGCCAGAGAATTCATATGAATTCAACAAACCAATAATCAGAGCTCTCCTACAGGTCTTGTTGGAAACACCCGAGGCTAGGGAACGATTTCATACTGCAGTAATCAACACAACAGATTCTAATGGTAAAACCTGGGGTGAAAATGCTGGTCGTGGTACTTATCTACACATGTGGATCATTGAGAGAGTAATGGTTGGAACCAAGCGTGAACCAGAACCGTTCTCCAATATGTTAAAAAAGTGGCAGTGTCCAAAGTGTACACATTACAATTATAAAGATCTTGCGATGGCCCTCTCGTTTAGTTCACCCTGTTTCAGCAAACCAATGTGTGCAGACCCAAACTGTGGAAAACAAACCGTTCGATGGAAATGGATCAAACATTCGGAAGTTGTGCAGCCTATTGATCTCTAAATGAAAGTTGTGTGTGTGGAAGGGGGAGAAGGTATTTCACACAAGCTGGGGGTTACATTTCAAAAGACAGGCAAGACAAGAATATAAACGCCTAGTTGTTGAGAGAAACATAAAAGATTAAATCAAGTGCCAAGATAGTTTCTAGTTTATCTTTATTAGATAATATTTACATGCAAAACCCCCGTCAAGTAGAAGATTTACGTATAAAACTGGATGTAAAAACTCCCAAACCTTCAACAAACTTGTTGGCTCCCTCAATTAGTCGTAAGGAAACACCAGTTTAGTAGCGGAGTGACCGAGGGATGTACTTCTTTGCCATAAAGAAATCAATTTTCAACTCAATCATATCTTGTTCCATCACCTTGATTTGATATAATTTATTATAGGCTGACAATTGAAATCCATGAAAGGAAGCAATCAATTCAGTGATGTGTTTACCGGTTTTAGTATAGACCTTACGATCAAGCCGAGATTTCTCGTCACTAATTGATTGATTATCAACAACATCATAAACTGAATTACCATGCTCATGAACAAAAGCATCACTACCGCTATCCAATCCAACAACCTCTGTTGCTGCTTGGTGTGAAAGTAACGAGCATTGTTGATCGGTCATATTCATACAAGTCATTGTTTGTGTGTAGTTGGGGAATTAGAGAAGATGGATGCAAATGAAGATGAGAAGTACCCTACGTACCTTTTTTTATTTTCATCTCATTGATATCTTATTATTCACTCGCACGAGCACTCGAGCATCAACGAGCTCATCATGTCGGTCGTTCAATATAACCCGGCAGAGACAGCTCGTCGGACGGAAAGTCAGCTTTGCTTTATGATAGATGCAGCTTCTAATGAACGACGTCAAGTTCAACGATACGATACTCAAACAGGAGCTACAACAAACACACAGACACAAATTGTTGGCTGCAGAACATTCTTACGAGTACTTGTCCTGACCTTGATTTGCCACATTCTCTTCAAATATGATTCCACTTGGTGTAAGAGGTGTGTCTACTACATCTGGCTCATCATCTTTTGGGAGAAAGGCAAGAACACTACGTTCTATGCAACTCTTGTACTAGTCGCTTCATTGAATGGTGTTCCAAGGCTAAGCCTCCCTTTCTCATCCAAGGGAAATGGTACCTTAGCAGGAACAGCTACAATCGTTATGGGAGCTAACCTTATCGATCTCCGTTCACTTTGCGGCATCTTAGCTAAAGATGACTTCCAGAGGCAGGTACAAGGTATAGCTAATCTCGGTTTGCAACTTGTTGAGGTTGGAGGTATTCCCGCACCTAACAATCCAAGTGATTTGTCCACAGAACAGTTGGCATATCTCAGCAAAACAGTGTTTCTCATTGTTGAAAAGGAAGGATTCGAAATGGCCTTTTTGAGCAAGGTTATCCCGTTATCATCTTAGAGACAGCAGGTTGTGCAGCAATATATCATCTTGGTATTCTTGCATGGTTCAAAGTAGCAATGATGACTGTCTATGGAGTTGATTTGACAATTGTACTTGGTTGTGCTGACAATGCTCCATCTGGATTCAATGTCTTAAGCAATTGTTGGGAGAAGTTAAGTGAAGTACAAGCGGAAGATGAGTTACATGTTGAAGTAGATTGCCTTGGGCCGTTCCACTGCCATGAGAGTGAATTCCCAGGCTTGCAAGGAGGCGGACTTCGTGCTGATATTACCGATGATGATAGACAGGTTATTAATCAACTTCGTCGTAGCGAGCACTTTGTAAACAACCCACAACGTTTGGCAATATTGGATTCATTCATTGACAAGGGATACACTCGCCAGCTTGAGTTCTATGGAAGAGTACCACTAGTATTATGGCTTTTCAAGGAGATCAAGCGACGGGTGGATAATGTTGATATTGATATGGAGACTGATGAAGATATGATGGATATTTCATAATCTTCTCTAGTAATAGTAATGCAACAGTAATAACTTCATACCATCAATTTCAAAAGAGATAGCTCCTTCTTATTGATATTGTATGTGACTTTTACTTTCATATCCTATTGCAATACTAATTGACGATAGAAGTAGTATTGTTTTACATTTTTATTAGTGGTAGAGTTTGGTGAATAACCTCGTTGTAGAGATCGGCCACAAAATTATATGTTTTGAAAAGGAAGACATAGCACGACAATTACGGCATTAACACAGAACGTATGTTTAATATTGGATACATCAAATGGTGATGACCCATCATCACTCGGCGTAGGAGTTATGCGAGTAAACTTGACTGAAGTAGCCATTGTTCGTTTCACAATAGTATGAGTACATTGTGATACGAACAGTAGATTTCGGAAAGATAATGACATCATTATTTAGTTGTTGTTTGATGTGCCTATTGTTCTAATGAGAATGGCCATATCTTTTTCAACACAAAAAAGCTGAGATAAGGATACCTTTTGACCAATCCTTACTTAGCTGACGGGGAATCCCCTTTTGTTCTCTCTCTCTTTTAACTCCTCCTCCGATCCTCCTCTTCGGAGTTAACATATTAGTATGTAGTCACTATGTTTAAGAGTAGAGGCACGGATAGGATAGGAATATCGACGGATGTAATAGAGGATACCTACGTCATCTCTAGTCAAAGGTAATGAAATCTAAGATGTCAAAGGTATGACACTTCTTCTAGACATACTCTGAAGCAACTACTACTTCTACAACGGAGGTATACTTTGAGCTTCAGTTCCCTATTTAGCTTTTAGTATCAGTTACACACTTTCTCAATCTATGGAGTCTTAGCATCATCACCAAGCGTCATGTTGACAAGTCTGTTTGTCAAATCCAATCCGCCGTCATCCTTGTTCTCGCTCTTCTCCTTCTTCATGCGCCATAGTCTACCAACTTCCTTCATCACATCAGCTTGTGAAACAGACTTGGGAGTGCATGATCTCTCTTTTGCCAATCTCTTTCGTACATTAGCAGACTCACTCTTGACAAACAGAGAATAGGCAGAGGCTTTTCTTGCTTTCTTTGGTGTGTGTTTGCCATTCTTAGCAGTATCTCCCTTCGAACCTGGTACCTCTATCTCAATTAGCTTACCTTTACAACGACCACAGCACTGCATGTTTACATCTACACTGCGACTATGACGCTTGATCACTACATTGCAGTTTGCACCTGTACATGCCCAAGCAAATTTATAACTAATCTCATAGTCATGTGTAGTCGTCACCTCTACATCTCGAATCTTTCTCATTGCTATATTTCCCCATTTCTTGAATACATCGCCGTGAGGAGGCTTATGACACCCATCCACCAACCACTGTGCTGCATGACACATCTCATGTAAAAGTGTCGATCTCAAATGCTCTTCATTGTCAATTACCTTGGTGGCCAAGTCTATACTTGCTACTCGGCTATCTGCATTATTCTTACCAAGCTTGCCCCTCATCCTAGTGATACCAGCAGTGGTATTGAGTTTGTTGGACCATGTCACCTCGACAGATGACAGAGCACCTCCAAATGCTTGTTGATTGAACTCCGCAAAGGTATGCTTGGTTAGATTACTTCGGTTCTTGCGAAAGGCAGCAGTTGTTGAGCTCTTCTGAGATGACTTGGTTCTTTTGGGCTTGGTATTCTCTTTAGGTTTTGTTTTCGTTGGTTTAGCAGTAGTAGAAGGTTTACGGGTAGTTCGTTCTCCACCCAAGGACGTCTTCTTTGTGGTAAGCTTCTTCCCCTTAGTTGTCTTTCGGAAGCTCGGACCAACACTTTCATCATCGCTACTACTAATGCCACTATCATCGTCGTCATTCGAAGAGATAGTAAAGGCACTATGAATATCAGCATCATCTTCACTCTCACTTTCCTCTAAATCATCATCATCACTCAATATCACAACAGTAAGATCCTGTTTTGGTGCCGCCTCTTCCTCATCTGATGATAATTCAATCCATTCTTCTTCACTTGACGTAGTTGACTTTAAGTCTTCACTATCATCATCATTATTATCCAGAATCTGTAATGACTTTGCTTTTGAGTTACGTAGACGGGTAGATCTCTTTTTCTTGGGTGATGTAGATTGAATGATTGACTCGTCATCAGCATCGGATAAAGTAAACGAGCCATCCATTGACTTGTTTACTGCTTCTTGTTCCTCAATCTCATCCTTGTCTTCTTCAATCAAAGAGTCTTCTACATTTAAACTTTTATCATCCATATTGTCTTCAAACTCACTCTCTTCTTCATCACTATCAATAATAACCATCTTCTTCTTCTTGGGTGTTTTACTAACTAATATAATACTTTCCTCGGATGACATACTATCATCAATGTTTATTTCCCCACCCAAACTTTCATTGCTTTTATCCCCCACATCTCCTAACTTATCTTCCACTGTATCCTCCATTTCCCCAGATGATTTTCTACCGTTAATACCCTCTTCTTCATCATCTGTATCAGCCAATTCTTCATCAACATCAACATCATATACCGAATTATTTTCATCAATATTATCATCATCAATTTCAATAATTGGTTCAGCACAATTACAATTGTCGCCACATAATTCAGAGTTATGTATACCTAATTGTACTGGTTGTTTAGTTAATATTGCATTTAGTAGACTTGGCTCTACCTTTTGTACATTTGTTGGAGTGATATTATTTTCTTTATCCTCCCCATTATGATTTTGTTGCTTGTTGTTAACAATAGTAGGTTTGTTATTGTTACTATTTGCCTTTTCCTGTGCCAATCGAGCATTATTCATCGAGCGCCACATGAATCCATACTTTGGTAATTGTTTATCAAATCTTTGTTTTAGTTGGACGAGGTCTACCTCTTCTTTATTATTATTGTTACGGAGTGGTGGTAGTTTGATACTATTAGAAGACATTCTTGTTGTTGTTAATAGTAATTTTGATGTTGTGTACGTACGCCTCGCAGCGGCTGTGATATGTCTACTACAGGTAATGATGAGGGTATTTATTTATTGATACTTTAGAACACAGAACAACACACTTGATAGACGCAAGGGGGAGATAAAGTCGTACAAGCAAGGGAAGAGATTTGAGAGCGAGAGAGAAGTCGTTTTTCGAGTGCGAAGCCGCTTACCTACTAGAATGTTGATATTGAGACTTCCCCCCTCTATTTTTTTACCGCCGAGCTCACATCATTGAAACAAAGAAGAGGTGATAGTATACCCCCTATCAATATAATAATATAGCATGGCGTTGCCTAAATATACGAGGCTCGTATGCGGCATATCTCTATTAACCGTCGCCGTGGCCTCTGCGAATAATAATAGCAATAATGTCCCTCGTCGAATGCGCACAGGGAGTCGTTCACTCGAACAACAACAACAACCTATTGCAACAACATCTACCAACAATATACCACCACCAGAAGAAGACTATGAATGGGCAGCAGATGAATTACATATATTCCCCGAAATGGCCACTGAATCACAAGGCCGCCGTCGTCAAACTAAATTCGAATGGGCAGAAGAATCTAATATGAGTATGAATATGTTATTTGATAGTGATTTTAGTATACCCTTGACATCAAAAGAAAGTTTCATGTCAATGGACCTTATAGTTGAGGATGAGATTATTGATACTACACCCGCACCTACTATTCAAGTAACGACGCGTATTCCGACATATATGCCATCAACTTCGTGGCCAAGTTTTACACCCACATTAAGTCCAGAGATGCCATTGAATCAGAATATTGCAGGCTTTGTGGATACTATTTCAAGTACAAACAGTCCAACGTCGTTATCACCTACCACCGGTAAACCACTAAGTGAAGCACCATCAAGTGAAGAACCAACGACGTCATCTCCTGTAAGTCCAGTTCCAACCACCAAGGCTGCCAAGGTTCCACCACCCTCGACTTCACCCGCCACAAACGTACCAACACCATCACCTACACTACCATCATGTAATGAACTAAACAAGAAGAAGTGTTTGAAGGAAATGGAAGAAACGGGACGATGTATCTTTATCAAGAATGAGAATGAAGATTTCTGTATTGATGTACCTCCGTCCTCTTCACCATCTACATTAGAGCCTACACTTGATGTTATGGAAGACATTGTAACTACACAGTCGCCTACTTCCTCATCACCAACTACAATGGAACCTACATCATCTTCTCCAACAACCAACCCACCCACATCAGCATCACCCACATTACCAATAATTGAACCAATCAATTTAGTAACAAACATTCAATTACAATTAACAACAATGTCATCTGAAATGAATGAAGAATCTACAAATGTATTTGAACAAACATGTAATCAATTCTTAAATGAATTGTTGGTCGATGCCTCGCCATCCATCTTTGATGTTGAATGTATTGTTACTGATCAAAGTTTGTCAGAGTTGGTAAGACGTCGTACTCGCAAGCTTCAAAGTGATGATGTTGATCAAGACAATATTATTCTGCAACGTAATCGTGAGAAGTACTTTGAACATCGTGCGGCAATTGAAGAAGAGCAGCAATTGTTGGTATTTGAAGAAGATGGTAATAAAGAAGAAGTAGGAGAAGGACAGTCATTACTTGTGAATGTTGTTGTCAAGGGAAGTACTTACCCTACTGATACGATAACAGAAGCATCAGATGTACCATTTGATGATTTGGTCCGTGGTACTATCAATGTACACTCGACACAGTTTGTTCGAGAGTTGAAAGCTGATGGATATAAAATGGGTATAGATGACTTCAATAGCTTATCAAGCGTGTATGTTATTAGACCTGTTAATGATGGGAATAGTATTGAAAGTCAGACAGGGACAAATGGACCGGATACTGGAGAGGGTAATAGCAAGGGAAAAGCTGGGGCAATTGCAGCTATTGTTATATCAGGTGTGGTTATTCTAGGTATGTTTGGTGCATACTTTTATCATGTTGGTAAACGCAGTCAAGATTCTGTTGGTTCAAGTGATTCATCTGGGATTATAGACGTCTATGATAACACATTGCGTGAGCTCGAAGCAAATCCAACTGCAGGTGAATCTTGTTCCAGTGAAACATATCCAAGTGCTCAGATCCTGAGTAACAACCACCAACATGATCAGCTTTCAGAGATGACAAGCCCAAGTAGTCAACAACAGCTCAATATGATTCCGAGTCAAAGTAGTGAGCTTACTGATGATGATGCACCCTTCAATGATATACGACGATTCAATTCAGCAGTTAGTGGTGAGTCTCGGAATGATCATATGACATATGTATACAGCCTTGACGATGGACTGGCATCTCCGTCTTCATTACTATCACAAAATGTCAGTCCTCTAAGTATGGCTGGTAAGATGCAATCGCAAGAGGCAGAGCTCCAACCACAGAAAAGGATACGAGTTGATATTACTGCTCCATCTGGCAAGCTTGGAATTATCATTGATACATGTTCAGAGGGACCGATCGTACACAGTATCAAAGAGTCAAGTCCATTAGAAGGTTTAATATTCAAGGGTGACTTAGTTGTAGCCGTAGATGACGAAGACACTCGAGAATGGAGTGCACATTACTTGACAAAACTAGTAGCTAAGAAATCTAGACATGTAAGAAAGCTATCCGTAATGAGGAATGAGTCTGAAGCGTCAAGAGAGAGTATAGTTCAACAAATTGTTGAGACGGTATCAAGTGAGGAGAGTGATGAATGATGAATCAGTTTCAAGTTGTGGTTACTGCTTTTAGAGTAATGTTATGTACAATATATGTATGGTATGTTTAATGTGATGTGATTGTGTGAGTGTCCTAGGATAACACTAAAAGTCTTGTTTATATCGGTTGATATGCCTACCTATATAAAGCATAACAAGATTCACCACAGTATTTCCTTGGTGTTTCATGGTAGTGATGTAAGTACTTGTTTGTCTGGCAACTCGAATCTGTGAAAAGCATTAAAGATGCTTCCAGAGCACTTTGGGTATTAGAGTGAGATAGCATACGACTTGAGGCGAGCGAACGGTGAACATGAATAGGAATATTGTGGGAGTTGGGCCATGCATCGACCTCTTTGGAAAGGTTACATAATATACCCTCTTTGCAATATGCTAGGCATTCAAAGAGGGAGATCAAATGAGATAGACAACTAGCACAATAGAGTATGCATCCATGTGACTACGACGATCGATAGTGTACACTTATATTTAGCTCTAGCAGTAGGATTCATACTTTCCTAATCATCTAATGTTCTTTGTCTTGATGTTCTCTAGCTGCTTCCAACCTACAGTTCCTCTTCCTCTACTCTGTGCCTGAGCATATCTTGATGTGACTCTTCCTCCACCACTTATCAAGTCAGGAAGTAGTACCAAGAAGACCTTTTCGCCGACAAAGAATATCACATCCAACACTCTTAAAGCAAGGTCAGCTACAGGGTTATCGTCTTGGTCCTCAACAACTTCATCCCCAATAGCACTTTGAGCTGATTTGAATTGCTGTTCATACTCTGTATATTCGGTATCTGATACAACTTCAACTCTACTTCCAGATGTCTGGTAATCTTGATTGCCTTGATACCCAGTGTTGTCATTTACAACTTCTACTTCAGTGTACATTCCGCCATTCCATTTCCCTTGACTAGCTGTTGTAAGTTTTTGTTGCTGTCTTTGTCGACGAGCTCGTATCTCCTCTTCTCTAGCAGCCACTTCCTCCGCGAGCAGTTGCTCAAGTCTCTCCAACTCAATTTCAATGATATCATCAATAGTATCACTTAAAACAAAGCCTTCTAGTTCTTGTTTTAACAAATTTGCAGCTGATTGTCCAGCAGCAGATATAGACAGGGATGATACCGAATCAACCATTTGTTTCATCCGTCGTAAATCAGTCTGAACAAATTCCATCTTTAAATCAACTTGCTCGTTAGCAATTTCTTCCATATCCTTCTGTAGCTGATCACGCAATGTAACCATGTTGGTAATAACCTCTCTTAAAATATCACCATCTAGTTGAACGCCATACTCTGCTGCCTCGGCAACTGCCTCTTTAGTTAGCCATGTTTCACTCGGTTGTGATAAACATGATTCAAGACTTGATATTAACCGACGCTTCTCTTCAACATAAGATTGTGGACTAAGCAGTCCATCGGGTGCATAGTCTAATGTCATCTCTTCAATAACATTCTCAATTATCTCCTCCTCTTCCATGGGTGTAACTTCTACTACAAAGTTATCATCATTAACAATCTCAACTTGTTGTTCTCCAGAACTCTCACTACCATTACTAAGTAATCGTCGACTACTCTCCCTACCAGCCTCTAACAATTGCGTTGCACCCGATGCCAATGCCTTCCGAACGCCCTTACTACGATATCCAGCCTCCCGTCCTTTAGTAGTTTGCATTTCCCTACGAAATTCCCATGTAGCATCTGATACACTACCAATAGCCCGTCCAACCTTACGATCAATACCTTCTTTTTCACGTTTTAAGACAGTTTGTTTCCGTGCTTTATATGCACGTTTTTGACGTTCGGCCATTCGTGATGTACCCGCTGGTGCAAATGATTTCACTGAACGTCGTGCTGATGATGATTGATCATAATCAATTTCTTTACCTGATAATATATCAAGTATTGCACTTGTAACTGATCGTATCTCATCAGCCGGAGTAGTCAAATCTTCATACAATTCATCATATCCACTACCAACAATATCACGATTAGTTAATGATCGTTCCGATGGTAATGCAAATGGTGTTTGATCAGTAACATCTAATAATCGCTCTACATAGGTTGAATTACTTGATAATAATAATTGTCGAGTGGCACGTCCCGCGGCCGGTAAGGCACGTCCAATATCTTTTCTTATACGATCAAATGTAAATAATCCCACTGCTGCTAATGTTTTAGTATCCCTTTCAATACGATTGGCAATGTAGATTGCCGCCGAGTCTATTATTTCCTCGCCTTTTGCTTTTATTGAATTCCAAAATGCATTATCTGATACACGCTGCAGCAGTTCTGACTTATACTTATCACTTCTCTTCTGTTCTTCATCTGATAGTGATGTTGGATAGTCTTCATTATCTTGTAATCGTGGTCCTTCTAATAACTTTTTTACTTCATATTCAGATGATAAATCTAATTTACCATCTTGTAATATTGATTCTAATACTCGTGCATCGACATTGCTTATTGCTGGTTCATTATTCTTGTTATTGGTATTGATATTTGATGTTGTTGTTGATTCAGTTGTTGTATATTCTTCATTCTGCATAGGTGGCGGCGGCGGAGAAGGTGATTCTATTTGAGTTTCAGATACATCATCCTGAGCTGCTGCAAATTGTTCCATCTGTTGTGTATATGCATCCATTCCACCGCTATTTGATGAGCCATTCATAACATCTTGTTGTTGTGCATTCATATTATTAGTATTATCAACATCTTGCATAAAGAATGGTTCCTCAGTCTGTTGTTGTTGTTGTTGTTGTGGTGTATCATATAGATTTGTATTTGATATTCTTCTTATTCTACCTCTCTTCTTATATGTTGATATATGTATTGATGATAGATTTGAGATACTATCATTGAGTCTCGATGATGTCAATGATGTACTCGGTGAAAATGCTATGTGTGAAGGCAGTGCACCTAGACAACAAAGCAACACTTTTATATGCCATAAAGAAGATTTGCAACTCATGATAATAAATACTGTTAGTATATCCACCAACGTCCCAGTATATTCATATAACCAATACTATTAAACAATTAAACAACATCACCGTAATATCACCCATCAACAAATTGAAAGTTGAACAAAGATCTTAGCGGTATCCTTTTAAGATATTTGATATTTGCATACCAATAAACAATCAGTGGGCTGGAAATATCACTGGTATTGCAATAAGTAATCATATCATATTTACGATATCAATGGTCAATAGATTGACTAGGTAATCGTTAACACCGATCTTCATTTAGTGGTGGTCTTATGACGAATTGAGATAAGTTTTGTTGTGATGCTTTCGATCTTTGGCTATTTGCTTGTTCCTGTCAACATACCATCTCCCTCTGTATTTAACGTTCTTTCGACGAATATAAGTCTCGTAACGTTTATGTTGATAGGGAATACATGCATAATAGAGGATACTATTCACTGGTATCCTTTTAGAATTTTTTGAGATAAGTTAGTCTGAAGTTGCTGTTGAGTTAAGTTATTGTTTAGAGCTGGTATATTGCAATTAATTATAGTGTATGATGGCTGAAGAACCAGTAGCATGTATGCTATCTTCTAAGCGACAAGCCACAAACGGAGACGATAGCGATTTATCATCCAACGCATCTTCCAACATCGATACTGATAACAAAGCACAAGAACAAGAAGTTGTCGATATCAAATCACTAACAGTCAAGTTTAATAACCGTCAAGAGATATGGCGCTCGCCACCAACGTATGGTTCCATATTGTCATTAGATTCAGATGATGATAATAAAATTGCATTTGTATGGCCAGATGGATGGATTGAAGTATTAAAATATCAATCTGTTAGTAGAAGTCCTCGGCAGCAGGTAACGTCCGTATTTGTATTGTTTTAATTGTGTGAATTCACGTCGAATGTGTTTAATATATAGTCTTGGTGTTTTGACTACTTTATTAGCCTTAATTTGTATTTATTCGATTGCCTTTACAAACCACATGATACTAACATACAGCCATCTCTCTTTCTATAAGTGGGTACGTGAATTTCATTTCAATAATAGCAAGGGTAGGAAGTCAAAGATATGCCATTCATTAGATGAAGTAAAGAAGTATATTAAAGCACAAAAGGTTAAAGAAATGAAAGATCAACGCTTTAGTAGGACTGCAACTGATAGAGAAGATACCAATCGAAGATCATCCAGCAGGAGAAAGATTAATCCTAACCAAAAGCAATCTGCTGCTCATGCTTCTATATCAATTAGTTCTCCAAAAGAGGATGATAGTATAACTTTATCACCACACAAGAGTAGTCCTACACAACAACAACAACAACAACAAGATAAGGGTACACAAGAAGAACTAACATCAATAATGAGTAGAGATAACATACAATCAACAAACATGCGTCAAGCAATAATATATAACGCAGTTATACATCGTAAGAAGAAGGATAATATCCCGAAACATCAACAACAAACAGTATATAAATCAACATCTATCAATAACACCTTCTTAGGATGTAACAATAAGACATATCTAGATTTACGTAAAGCATTTGGAAAGTATATCAATATGAAACAATGTTCGACATGTAAAAAGTCTGTCCAAGGTGCGTGGTATTGTCGTATCACACATTTACATTATGATAAACCAGATTATGATGGAAATAACTTTACCGGTATTAATAATTCAGCTGAATGTTTAATTGATTTATTTAATATGAATATATCACAGTTGGAAGAACGATTGTATAGTTTACTACCATCATCATCCTCATCATCCAATAATAATACTCAGAGTATACAGCAACGAAGTACCTTAAAAATGAATGTATTATGTTATGGCTTTACTAATCCAAAGTATACAATGAACATGTTAAGTGATGATATTATATATACAATAACATCGTATATACCAAATATAAACGATTTGATATCATTTTGTAAGACTAGTAGAAGAGGACAAAAGTTATTATATGGTAGTAATAATGTACATTCGGAGAAGTTATTAATGAGTGTGTATTTACGTACTTTTGAGAATATACGTGGAAATTACTACGATAGTGAAAACATGTCATGGAAAGAACGATGGGCAATGATATATAACCTACGGAGAGGATTGGTACATAATATTATCCAACCACTAACAACGGCAATATCACGTCAACTGCGATCAACTGTTGGTATATTACCTCAACAGGACGAATTGGATGCAATCTATTATGACAATCCAGAACATTGTCAAGAGGGTGTTTTATATTGTAATGGATACTTTGGTATGTGTATATTACAAGATCTACCACGTCCACCAAACTATGACTATGATGGTGATTGGGAGGCACCAATTATTGTACGAGGTGACTTTAATGGTATTAGGATATTTAATAGCATGTCGGATTCGTTATTTGGACGGATTGCTCTAGAGCCAACTCTTGCTCTTGGTACTGATGATGAGGGCGGGCAAGTTCTATCACTTATTCAATGTGGTAATTTGAATGTACAAGATGGACCAATTTGTTTTCTTGGATATGCTTCGGGAAGGGTTGATGCTGTCTCTGCTACCCTCAATTCCGACGGCAATGGATACGACTTTGCAATTTCTTCATCATGTCATGCACATTCAAGTGAGGTTACTGATCTTACATTTGTCAACTGCAAATCAAGTCGCGAAGACGAAGATGTTCCAGTTCTCTTCTCTGCCTGTTGTGGAGGCAAGGTTTACTTCTATCCAAATGCCTTGAACTCCGAACAAAACTTTAGCATGGAGCAATCAGTATTGGCATTCAGTAATTCGTATGATTGTCCAATATTTTCATTAGCATCGACTGTACTTCAATCAAGTACCAAGAAGTCCTCGTCTGTACTAGTAACCGGTGACCGTGATGGCAATATTACACTATGGTTAAAGTCCGATCAAGATTTATTAGGCTTGTCAACTTGTTCAGGACAAAAGTTCAGACGAATACAGAAGTACAAGTCCTCCACCCAGCCAGGTGGACATCTTGTAACACGAGCAAAGTTAATACATGATAATTTACTCATTACTGGTACGAATAATGGTGATGTACGATTCTGGCAATTACAATGTTCAAGAGATAAGTCAAGAATGATTGGTAGTAACTCTTCTCTTCCAAACTTGAGCTTGAGATATGATCTTATTGGTATACACAATGGTGCTATAGAGTTATTAGTGAATATTGGTAATGTACTTTTAACGTCCGGTGGGAATGATGGTAAGATTGTTGGATGGGATATATCAACAGGCTCAAGACTGGGTGACATGCAATGTCATCAAGGTAGACAAATAGAATCGGGAGTTCTTCAGAGCTGTGTTGTGGACTTGCTAATCAATGGAAAGGATGGTACATTTATCAGTCTGTGTAGAGATGGTAGCTTGAGAATGTTGAAGATGTAGAGACATGATGTATATGGAAGTTTAGTTCTACTTTAATTGACCTAAAATTTATGCTAAATGGTCCCCTTCTGCAATGCTCAATATCAGTATCTCCATTTCTCTAAAAATATTGAACGGCTATCCCGACAGCCACTTCTCTCTGATGTTTGACCACTCTATCTACATGGATGCCAGCTTACTCTTTAGATCTTCAATTTCCTTGCTCAACTTATCATTCTGCTCCTCAAGCAAAGGAAAAAGGAGGCTTTGGCAACCACTACAATCCCTCATATAGCAGCTGTTCTGATTCTTCTCATGTTGGTAGTTCTCCCATAGATGTTTATTGCAGTATGCTTCCTTACACCGGCGACACTCATGAGGGACAATATCTCTTGATTCATAATCATGTGCACACTCGTCACAGGCAACTATCTCACAATTATCCTCGCCACATTCAGTTCGCTTCGAACACTTATCACAGTATACACTATTGCAACATGTACATTTGTAGATATTTTCCCATTCGCATTCAGAACAAAATGTGGCCCCACCATCAAAGTCATCACAGTCCTCTCCTGAGCATTCCATCACGTCTTCACCTTCACAAATATCACAGAACGAAGTTGAGCAGCCACCACATTGTTTTACTGAGGCACAATTACGACAATAATAACGATCACATTTGCTGCAATGTTCAGGCATATTCCAACACCACATCCCGCTGTTAGAATGACAGCACGAATTTGTCAAGCAACCATAGCAAGTCTTTACTTGCAATCCGTCACCAATCAATGGACTCCTACCCATCCCATGCTTGCCCTTTCCACATCTCCCACCACAATCATCACACCTTGCTTTTGTTTTATACAAATACTGATCCCACCTTTGTAAAAAAGAATAATTCCCACGCCATGACTGTGGAATTTGGATATGCATTAATGAAGTACCTTCACTTGTCATGATACTGTCAAGGATAGGAATAACGATTTCCTCTTTGATATTCGGAATACTGACATCAATTTGCACGAGAACGATTGAATTTCGAAGACATTCTAAACCATGCCCAACAACTGCCTTACACCCTCTACTATCCGTACCGCCACCACCGTATTGGTCTCGCATATTAAGAAACAACTTCTTCAAGTTATTCTTTGCATCAATAGCAACTAGGAGAGCACCAAGATCATCATCCGTTAATTTACGATGCAATGAATATTCTTCACGAAAGTCAATGACATC
>Ga0214477_100716_pt1 | contig 21250 bp, 14 predicted proteins | sample M1_20Mar14CPVII9_FD_165058 | JGI IMG/M metagenome (GOLD analysis project Ga0214477, IMG submission 165058) | Marine eukaryotic communities from Monterey Bay, California, United States - M1_20Mar14CPVII9sort6BwellC16 | ecosystem: Environmental > Aquatic > Marine > Unclassified | place: USA...
TGCTTTTGTATTCACTGTGCTGGGAGTATGTGCTGTTATCGGTGCCATATACAATATTGTACAAAATGCAAGTACTTACAAACCATTCTCTTAATAAGGCGTATACATTCTTCACACGATAGCACTATAAGAATACTAAACCTTTCATTGATTCGTTACTAACTATCTACTGACTCACTTCTTGGTAACAGCTTTTCCAAACATTCCTCTCCCTTGCAGTTCAATCGATACTTTTGAGTCATCTTTTGCAATATAAATACCTCTACCAACAAGGTCTGTTGGGTCTCTAGTAGCTGCTACTCCATCTGAATCTAGCCTAGCACTAATGATCAAATCTTCTCCTCTCCACCAAACATCATCTATATCTTTTCCCTCGACTACCGACGCACCTTCGGGCGTTAACCATTTCGACGATAAATCAAAATCAAATGGAAACTTTGGAGAAGCAAATCTTGCTGACAATACCGGTGGTGCTTTACCTCTAGTACCATCTAGTATTGCTCTGGGAACATTGTCTGGTTTGTTTGGTCTAGCTGTTACGTATAACGCCGAATTTGTTCCTATTTCATCTATTGATATGCCTTGCTGTAATGTTGCTGTGCCACTGACATATATTTTATCATCATCTAATGCGAATACCTCTGGTGGTGATAATGATGTAGATATCAACACTGTAGAAGATGCAATAGTAGCAATCACCTGACGACGGGAGGATATCAACTCGTTGGTATCATTAGTAGAATACAGCGGTTTTGGATACCGACAAGATCTGCTGCTGGCTAAGAATGCATTACTCTTTGATACTTCAGATAATATTAGTAACAGGAAAAGGGGCATATATGCTGACATGGTTGACATCTGTGGATAGTAATAAACAATGATAGTTGGTAAAGAAGGAATAATAAAGTTGATGGCAAGGATACCATCCCTAATAAAAAAAGTACTTTGACAAAAAGCATTTTTATTTCTTATCCAACCATTATTATAGCAATCGATAGCAATGTAACACATATCTGTGGTACTTTGATAGATATATGGAGGTATTATTTGTCGTCGGTAAAGTCTAGGCCAACATCATTGCAAATCATGCCGAAACGATCACGAAATAGTGAGGATATAAATCCATTATCATCTGCTAGAAGTAATTCGAGTGGTGGAGGAGGAGGTAGTAATACTAACAGCAACAGCTATGACCAACACACATCCAACTTGTGGCATAGAAAATCTGGTGCTGGATACAAGCTATTTATCGATTATTACAGTGCTCAGCCGTTGGGTGTAGTCGGTGTTGACACAGATACTACTAATAATGAGAGTACAACTTCTTCTATTTCAGGAGGGGGTATGTCACGTGCTGCATTAAAGAGACGGAGACAAAAACAAAAGAAGAAGAAGAAGCCATCAAGTGATGATGGTGGTCAAGATGATAGCAAAAGAGAAGATGGTGTAAGCAATAATACATCTACTACTACCCAGAAACGACATCAGCAGCAGGTTGATGCTTCACATCCTTTAGTTCAAGTGTTCAATTCTACAACAAAGGACAACAATCAACATTTACATATGACCAAGTTTATACATGCACTATCACGTCCACTTCCATTGACACTAAGATTTAGACAGCACAATATAGAAGATGATGAACAAAAAGAACAATCTGTAGAACTGAAAAAAGAATTGGCAGCAAATTACTCAAACCTTATCTCTCCGGTATTATATGATCCTTCCAACTCTATATATCAATCAACGTCCAACTCTAACCTCTCTAAATCGAATTTAAAGAAAATATCACCAAAGTTGAAGGAACTTATTGTAGAGGGAAGTATGAATGGTACATTGGCAAGACAAGAATTAGGGTCCATGTTACCTGTCTTATGTCTTAGTGCATGTGGTGCTATGAAGGCTGGTAGTAAGGTGCTTGATCTTTGCGCCTCGCCAGGGTCCAAAACTTTACAAGCATTAGAAATTGTCTGTGGCAATAACACCAACAACGGTAGTAGTACCAAGAAGGGTAGGATAATTGCAAATGACGTCCATTCAAAACGACTCGATTCATTGCGAGATGCTGTCCTTCGATCAGGTATGCCAACAAGTTATACCTCCCGTATCACATACACAAACTTCGACGCAAGCATCTTCCCCTCGCCAAAATCTGAAAAATTATTTGATGCAATCGTTTGTGATGTACCATGCGGTGGAGACGGTACTATTAGAAAAGATAAGTTTATCTTACCAATGTGGAGTCCAAACATAAGCAACAGTATACATGGATTGCAGTTGAAGATACTATTACGTGCATTAGATTTGGTCAAGGTTGGGGGAGTAGTTTGTTACTCTACATGTTCGTTAAATCCGGTGGAAGATGAAGCTGTTGTTTCTGCCGCTTTGAGGAATAGAGAAGACGATGATGATTCTAAAACAGCATTTGAATTATTGGAATGGCCACAAGATTTGTTGCCCGGTTTCATTCGTCGGCCTGGAGTAACTGATTGGAAAGTAGCATATTATGATCAAGATAAGAAAAGTATAGATGATGAAGATGATGACTTTGGTAGTTTATCATTTGTGGATACATATGAACATGCCGTATCTGTTGGAATGTCTGATATCAAATCTACATTTTGGCCAAACTTGACAAAGAATAGACATCTCAGATTAGATAGATGTACTCGATTACTACCCCAGGATCAAGATACTGGGGGCTTCTTCCTTGTATTAATAAAGAGGACAAGATGAGGATATTAGTACAATAGAGCTTACTTTAACTTAGCTTGAGTGAACATACGTGCATAGAAGTGTTTAGTTAGATCTGTTCCGGCAGCACCGACTAGAGGTAGTGTTGCCTTTACGGGTTCCAAATGTTCGGGTGAAACACTAAATTTATATCAGCAGCAGCAAAAGATCTGGTTTGTTGGCTACTACTACTTTGGCAGCGACGTAATGTCAGTGATGCGAACCGTAACATTATTTTTGCAATAGATTTTAGATTTGGGGTTTGATTTTGATGTTTACTACTACACGGCCGATCTCCAACCGTCTTCAATTAATATACTACTATTATTGTCAAGTATATTAATGTCCCACCGGTAGTGTCTCAAGCAGTAAGGATTTCCTTTTGCTTTTAGCCGTACGTACGAACCTTTTTCATTTTTCAAGTCAAAAGGATACCGCATTTGATACCCTAAAACTGCTCAGCATTATTTCAATCTTTCTGACGTCTTATGACCCCACCTTTTGGCCAAGACCCTTCTTTTGTGCCCTTAACTCTATCTTGTAGGATATTACGGATTATATGTGAGTGAAGAACAATAGAATACCCTAATGACTCCGTATTATTTCCGAGACGGCACACATCCTACTGGGGTCATTATTAGCATTAGATTACCCCACACTCCCACCACCATTACCAATGGGCACTAACTGTAAAGCCCATGTTTCTGTTCATATAAATTAAGCCCTGGCTGATCGGGGATGATAGTATATTATGCATTATTTAATTCTCATATTAATCGTTTATCGACCGCCAACTGCCGACCGCCCGAGGAGACTCTCCTTTAAGCATCTCCATTTACAGACACAGTTTGATGAACAATAACAATAGTAGCATGCGTCGTAAATCTGGTATTAGCATAGGGACAACTTCGACAATTGATGATGCACATATGAATAAGAAGTACAATAAAGGTACCTCTGTCTTGTATCGAAGATCATCGTCATCCCAGGGTACTGTTAAGGCTATCATTATCGATGTTCATATGGATGACAACTTAGTTCCATATTATACTATCAAACTACCCAATGGAAAAGAAAAACAGTGAGTAGGTTCACATTCATACATGCACATGTGTAGTATCTCTATATTCTGATTTGGTTTATCCACCACTTAATATCATAGGACTGTCAATGCACATATAACACTACCTGAAAGTAATACCAAAATGGACAGCCATGATGAGATGACTAAGAAAGAAGTTGGATACCAACCGACCCGATCCAGAAGGATGAGTAGTTCAGGTGAAGATCCGCCAGGGTTCATAGGCAAGAATCCACATTACCAATCAATTCCTATTCCAACTAGTAATGGACCGCCTCTTGTATCGCGACGTCGAAGGGTGAGTAAGGATTCCTTAAATACTTCTAGCTCTAGCTTGAGCTCCTTGGATTCATCCCTCCATGATATGGAGATAGTTGTCCTATCTTTAGCAAAAGATGTGGAGAAATCAAACAAGCAAGTGGGGCTGTTATTCAAGCAGATGCAAACCCTTGAACAAGAACAGAAGAAGATCAATGATCAAACACGACGAGCTTCTACTCCTGATTCCATGGATGTTTACCGAAAGGAGTGGGAATCAGAGATGGAAAAGTTAGATCAATCTTTCAGATCTTCTTGTTCGTCAAAGAGTAACAAGCAAAGAGTGAGCTATTCATCTCTAGATGAGTCCATGTCTTCTTCATCGAAAACGTCTATATTGGATGAGTCTTTTGGGTCTAATCATTCGTCGAGAAGAAAGAGTATCGATACTCGAAACCCATCTGTGTTGGATCAACTTATATCAAACGATAAGAAAAAGGGTAGACGTTGTCGGTTTGGTCAGAAGTAGCTCTATCAATGTATACGACGGTTTGGTGTATTCACTATGTAAATATAATTCTCTGTAATCACTACCCTTAAACAACCTACACTTACATCATGCTCTTCTCCAATTGATTGATGCGAACGTACGTATCACTATCTCCGAGGCTTGGTAGGTTTAGAAGACGGGCAAATGTAACCAACAATCTTGCTCGCGTACGTAACTCATTGAGACTCTGATCAATTGTATTATGTTGATCGACTGATGCACCACCTCCACTCTGTTTCATCGATCGGTATAAGTGACATAAAGCTTCCATGGCTGCAAGGACGACATGATGAAAGACTTGTCTAACACAATTATCAAGTCCACGGAACGCTTCTACCTTCACAGTCATTTCGTCTTCTGTCTTGGGTATCAATTGCAAATCATCCATTAGTACCCATGCACCTTTGTATTGCTGTTCGTTGCATCGATCGAAGAAGACAATTAGATTCATAAGAAGCTGGAAAGTATTTCCAAGTGCCAGGTTGCCTTCTTCATTGAGATTGTTCTGAACATATACTCTCCCAGGTGCAAGATGGATAGCGTGAAATTGACTTGCGGCATTAAACCAGAACCTTAAAAATGATGTTATTGAGAAATAAGGCATCAGAATGTGAACAGTAGACAAAAGAAGCCAGCTTTCATAATACAATTTGATAACTCACTGCCGTTTAGAAATATCCTCGGGCGTCGAAGCATTCAAATATGATGCCAATTCTCGATTTAGTAGTGAAAACAAGGCACCATACCGTCCTGATAGAACGAGTAATTCAGCTGCGTCGGCGGGTTTATTGACCCGAATAGCATGATTGGCGCTGTCCACGAGGAGGGCAGACACTTCCTTCTTGGTGAAGAATGCATCAAGTGCTCCATTAGACCTCACGCCGGAGGGTTCAATCTTACCAGCTAGTATTTCAAACTGACGAGTTTCCAATATGATACGTTGAGCCTGTGTAGTACGTCGTGGTAGGGTATCAAAGTGTAAGATGAGGTTGGTATCAAGAACATTATGAAAAGAAACATACATGGCACATACCTGTTCCTTGACGAATTTTCCCTTATCAGATAATAGAACAAGGTACTTCAAGGCCGCACCAGCATCAACTCCTTGCAAACTAGCCGAGTATGAGGCAACTAACATGGGCAAAAGAGTCTGTTGTGATGACTTTTGCTCATCCAAGGTAAAATCACCAATAGACAATCCCATCAAATTCATAACAACCCCAACATGTGCTGCCTGTAGTAATCCCAGTCCACCACCTGCCTCACCAAGGTAAGCCAACGCCGTGGCATATTGCTGTGATGCCATTAATGGTAAAGCGTACGCCCATCCTCCTGATTGAGGTATCTTGTTCGTAGGAAGATTATTAGCTCCTCCGATTGTGCCACCTTGAGCTGCCAAGGCAACTGCTGAAGAGGCACTGGTAAAGTCCTCATCTTGCTGTTCAAAGTACGAAGGACCCCATTGATTGATTAGTACACTTAGCCGTGCCACGGCTTCGGATACCTTACGAAGTCCACCACCGCCATCGGCACCTCCTGTAAGAGACATGGAGTTACCATCGGCAAGATGAATTGCATGCCACAATGAAGCATATAAATAATCTTCTACAGTCTTAACAAGTCCAGATGATTCCAATGTTGATGCTTCTGATATGGATTCACTACCACCTAACATGGCCAAGCATGCAGCACGGTAATACATGTACTGTTCCATGACACTAGATGAATCAGATGATGATCGTGTCTTGGTACGTTCATACAAATCGGCAACCTTACGACGTGATTGCATCATGGTTGATGTAGGATTCAGTAATGAACTTTGCAACTGTTGCATCGGGTGGGTATTACCATTTGTCGTATCACCAAAGATTGTTTCTTGACTTGATTGAAGCTCGGCTAGTTGTGAAACAAGGTCGGATACGGCAGGATCGACTTGGGTTAAATCTTCAGCGGCACCTCCAGTGCTAACTGTACCGAACTGTTGTAAGATTGAGTTGGCTGCATTCATATCACCACACCGTAGGCCTGTAAACACAAAGTAGAGACAAGATAGAGTTAGAGACAAATCATATCAAAGAAGTAACTAGCACGTTCACAATAACAAACAGTAACTCACTGTAGAATAAACGTGGCCAAACACCACCATTACCATCAACAACATCCCGTCCGGCAACTAATGATGCAAATGCACATACATCCCGTGCTTTACTTGAATTCAAAGTATTATTAATACTAGAGGTAGTCGAATGTCCATTCATTTCAGCATCACGTACCACATCCTGTACGTGTGATGTAAATTGTTGTGCGAAGAAGTTACATGATCCCATTACTGTTGCTGCCACCACGTTATCATCCCTTGAAGTAGAGTTGGAAAGGTCAACACCAAGACTTGTACTGCAATTAACAATCGATTGGATTAATAATAAGGCATTGGAATATCCGGTAACACTTTCCGGTGTTAGTCCAGATGTTGTTGACACTTGTTTCAAACTATCCTTCAAGGAAGTGAGTAGTGCCATACCACTATTACTGCTGTTGGAAGAAGTTGATGATGATGTCAAGTGTTTATCAATTGCTGATAAATGAGATTTAACAATTCCCTCAAGGTTTGGTGATAGTGATTGTGGTGAGGGTATGATATTACTATACGCAGAGGAGGATACAGCTCCTCCACCGAGAGTGTATGAATCACCCTCCAACAATGGTACACGTGATGACACACCATTGTCAATCATATTCACCTCTCCTCCACCACCCATTCCACTAGTCCCCAAAGCACCACTCATTCCTCCACTTCCATTCGTATTGTTGGTATTATTGTTAACACCACCCAATAAGAAACGATTACCAACTTTACCCACACCCAATATCTCTTGTTTCTTCTCTTCCCAATCCTTTGCTTTCCATTTTTCCATACGTTTTTGTGATTGTTTCATTGCCATTTCACGTGCTAATGTGAATGTGTGTAACGGCGGGGAAATAAGGAAAGATATTAGTTGAACATATCATATGCACAAAAGTAACCCAGAGTGGTAAGGCACAGTCCATAGCAAAACAAACATACAAACATATAGACTTACCCTGTCTAACAGCAGATTTACATAAATAATCATGATGATTATCTAATATTTCCTTCATTGACGTACCCTGTAATGATGATAAAACATGTTTGGAATGACCATTAAATTGATTATGATTTGCATCTGTATTATTAGTAGGATCATAATAATCATCTTTTTTCTCTTCTTCTACATCCATACCTCCATATCCACCAAAGTTTGATCCACCAGTAGTAGTATTAGAAGTAGTACTACGATTTTCCAAATCTCTCGTTAATTTACCCAACTTTACTGAATCAAATCCAATACCATCACGTGCCAATAATCGATGTGCTGCTGATTCTTTTTCATAATTCGATGTTTGCTGATATTGTGTCTGTTGTTGTTGTTGACCTCCCATTGAATTGTTATTAGAATTGGTGTTGTTAAGAGGATTCGAAGTGTTGGTATTAAAGGAGGAACCACCAGTACGAGACGCGACGCTTAGTTCTAACAATGATTTATCACCCAATACTCCTGATGCTGCTATTGTTCCTGTGTTAATTTGCTGAGTGCCTGCTGTGTTTGGTGTTGATTGATGATTGGTGGTACTATTATTACGACCAATGGACGATAGTAATGAAGATGAATTGGCCAATAGTGAATTAAAATCTGCCTTGTTTGTATTGTTATTAGTAGCAGTAGATTGTGCACCCATCATATTACCTGTCATATTATTTATGGTTGATTGAGCACCAATGAATGGTCTATTGTTATTAGTACCTCCACTTGAATTATAGCCACCTATACCACCACTACCACTATTTACACCTTTATTATTATTATTGTTAGCATTATTTTGAGAAGCGGCAAATGCAGAAGGGGACATTACAAATGGTGAACCCACATTATGTGTATTATTTGAGTTCGTATTTTGTTGTTGTGTGGATGGTGATGACGCTGCTTTCCAATTGCTTGTGAATACCATACTTTTATTGTGTTTATTTATTGTGGTGCTGATTATTAATAAGGGATAATGATGTATGATATATTGAGTAAGGGAACCAATCAAAATTTTGTGTGTGTGTGTGTTGTGTTTGTTGTGTGCTATTTATGATACTTAAGGTACACACGCCGCACCTAGATTAATGGTATGTTGTTATTTAATTACTTGTGTGTGTATTGATGCGGGCGGCGTCGAGTACGTATAGTGTTATTAACAAGAGAAGAGAGGCGGCTGCCATTGTTCAACTCAAAAAAGTGATGATTTGGGTTTTGCACGAATGCTTACAAGTGTAATATTTATTCTTCTATCTCAAAGTTGACTTTGGCCAAGGGAATTGGAGCCAGCCTTCTCAATAACACTCTACTCACTTCTCTTATATATATAGATGATCTATTAGCTATTTAGTACATCATAGTACCTGGGCTGCTCGGTTGGTTGTGTTTGAAGGCCTCCCGCAGGGGAAAAATTGTAGCCATCCCCCAATCTGCGGCTACGCCTTGATTGTTTGGGGATGGCTACAATTTTTTGCTTTGTTTAGATGATATTTGCATGCTTAACATGTCTATTGCTTAATAAGAGATGATAGTGAGGTTGGTTAAGTGGGAGAGGAAGGAGAGGTTCACATTGTGAGAGAGAGGGCCACAAGAGAGGGAGTGTGTTGTGTGAGAGATTGAGTATAGTGGCATGAGTAGATATACAGTGCTATTTGTATGAAAGGGGAACTTAAACATACAACTTACAGTTGTCAATGGCAGCATATTATCTCTAAGAGCCCCCTGCAAGGGCAAAATTGTATCCACCCCAACATTCGGCTACGCCTCTGATCTTTGGGGATGGATACAATTTTGAGTTGAGAATAGTTAGTCAACATTAATCATGTAACATTAGATAAGCATGGTAAGAAGTGTAATGATAGTGTATATTGACACAGTGCACAACATCAGGGCATTGAAAGAGAGTTACGTAAATGAGAGAGTGAGATGATGAGAGAGGGAGACCAGAGAGAGAGTCCACAAAAAAGGCAGAGGAGAGAGACTTTGACATGAACAGTGTAGCCTATCTAGCTCACATTACCAATACTGCTACAAATAGAATGTTTGATATACACAGAAGAGCAACATACAGTGACAAGAGAGAGAGAGAGAGAGCAAGAGAAGGAAGAGAGAGAGACCGAGTCCCAAGAAAAGAGAGGAAGGATACCGTATCTTTTATCTATAAGGAGTTTCTACGTGAAAAAGCTGTATTATTATCACATAGTGTGTTGAGAAGAAAGAAGAGATGATTGTACACGGTGGTTTAATTACAACACAGATGGTCAAAGCAGTATAAAAAGCACGTTAATACCTTCTAAATAATCTATTGTGAGTAGTAGTAACATCATTAATCCAGAGGGGCTGTATCCTACTACAAATAGCACGAGATGGTAAATACCACATTTTGACCAAGTTGATAAAATTAAGAGATTAAGGTACCAATAGAAAGAGGAGGATTAGGGCTACTCAATGGGTGTATTAGCAGCCTCTAATTCCCTCCCAATCACGAGATATTCATTAATGAATTGTCGGAATTGCAGGCAAAATAGAGGGTTATATTTGCAACACCACACAATTATGTGTCATTTTTTCAATGTTGTCCAAATCCAACAATAAGACCACCGCTGAGATCCTCTTTTAATCCTCTATCGTTTGGTGGTATTAATAATGACATTGCTAAAGTTGGTGCCAGTTAAATCAACCAAAACGTGAAATAACAACAAGACCACCATTCGAAAGCTAATTTAATTCTCTATCGATTTTAATATCGTGCTTTGCACTCAAATATTTGGCAATTGGATATTAATAACAATTATATCATTGGAATTACTATTAATACTAATAATATTAAAGAAATTGATTGAATTTGATAGAATAACCATACACATTCCGTCTTCTGATCCTTCTTCTTGTTTTGGTAGTGGAAGAGGAGGGAGGAGAAGATGACGTTTAATAATGTTGTTGCTTGTAGTATTGGCGCTACTTGATATCATCAATCGGGAGTTGTTACATCTTATTCATCTTACTAATGAGAAGACGATTGTGGAAATTCCGGTGTTTTTAAATTGGGTATTGATGGAGTACTTCCATGGTGGAGAGGTAGGATCATCAACACAACAAACAATAATCATTCAACAATACAACCACCTCGCATGTCACTACTGATAAAAATAATGCACAGCATGCATATTGATATACCGTAGTTGTCGGTGGTAGTAATCTTGGTGATGAAGTACACACAATGTATTTAGTAGTGGTATGGATAGTAATGATGGTGTCAAAATGTAGTACTTATTAACAAGTAGGGTCATGCAGCCAGCAGTGCCAACAACCAACAAATAGCACAATGGTGATTCAATACAACAAAATAATAATAATAATCTACCATCGGTAGTGTAAAGAGAGGCGTATAAGGTCGTTGTTGTGGTGATTCTAGACAATTGTCTAGTAATAAGTTAGTTGTGATGGAGATATAGGGTAGTATGCAACAACGTAGCAACAATAATTCTTAATTATCTTTCTTCTTGTGGTAGTGGATGGTGGTAGTGGAGGTTGGAGGAGTAGAGGTAGTGGTACAATAATAATGTTATCTGGAGGAGAGGGGGTAGTTAACAACAATCTCACTCGTCGTATTGGGTATATAACATGGTGGTATGATTGTGATACAGCATGCATATTAAATTAAATAATACCATGGTGGGTGGTGGTGGTAGTCGTCTACTATATTGATAACAATAACAATACGCTCACATTAGGTGTGGCGGCGAGGGGAGTGGATTAAGAACGACCAACTAACGGGGGTTACTAGACGGGTTCTATACATGGTAACCAACAACAATCACAAATGACCACCAGCCACCACGGATAATACGATGGTAATCCAATACAACAACAATACATAAATATACCATCGGCAGTTTGGTTGCAGGGAGGAGGGTATGAGGTCGTGTTCTGGTGATTTAAGGTACATAGGTTGTACCAACGAATGCACGTTAAGGACGATCCGGCGGGTAGTTTTAGACGACGGTTTGAGGTATGTCAAGGCTGTGTTATACGGGATAATCTTCATATACGACCGGCGACGGTTTGCCTCACAGATTGACGGGTATTATACAAGCAAATTATGGTAGCTTCTCAACAATACCACGGGATAACGCCGCTTCTGTATCACCACTTGATGAATGCCTCGATAACCTGGAGATTGATGAGAGGGATCAACATAATAATAATGTCATTGGCAGTGGCTGTGGGTGGACAGAGGTCTAGATAATGTCATGGTCCATTGAATGTCGTGCCACGTAGATTGTCGGGGTTGTGGCATTAAGAGTAGAGGTGGCCGTGTTGGGTGGCCACATATCTGACATGAGAACACCACACCTGTGCATACCTGCCGAATAGCATATATAGTATACGTCTAATTGGTTTAGAATGTACAATCACTTACACAACTACGAGTTTCTTATGCTAATAATATCGTCTTATTTTAAAAACTATCTATGACGAGAGAATGTATATACGTACATGATGTATGACTTACCTTTGTATATTGGTGTGTATCATCTCCATCTCCTAGTAATCAAACCAAACAAACAAAATACTCACTAAACGTGGCCAAATACCACCATTACCATCAACAACATCCCGTCCAGCAACTAATGATGCAAAGGCACATACATCCCGTGCTTTACTTGAATTTAAATTATTATTAATTGTTGATGTAGTCGAATGTCCATTCATTTCAGCATCACGTACAACATCCTGTACATGTGACGTGAATTGTTGTGCGAAGAAGTTACATGATCCCATTACAGTTGCTGCCACCACGTTACCATCTCTTGGTGTTGAGGAGGAGATGTCAATACCAAGACTTGTACTGCAATTAACCATCGATTGGATTAATAATAAGGCATTGGAATATCCTGTAACACTTTCCGGTGTTAGTCCAGATGTAGTTGACACTTGTTTCAAACTATCCTTTAAGGAAGTAAGTAGTGCCATACCACTATTACTGTTGTTGGAAGAAGTTGATGATGTTGTCAAGTGTTTATCAATTGCTGATAGATGAGATTTAACAATTCCCTCCATGTTGGGTGATAGTGATTGTGGTGAGGGTATGATATTACTATACGCAGAGGAGGATACAGCTCCTCCGAGAGAATCACCCTCGAGCAATGGTACACGTGATGCCACACCATTGTCAATCATACCAACCTCTCCTCCTTCACCCATTCCACTTCCACCTCCACTTCCATTCGTATTGTTGGTATTATTGTTAACACCACCCAATAAGAAACGATTACCAACTTTACCAACACCCAATATTTCTTGTTTCTTCTCTTCCCAATCCTTTGCTTTCCATTCATCCATTCTTTTTTGTGATTGTTTCATTGCGATTTCACGTGCTATTTCATTTTGTATGGGGTGAAAAAAGAGAATGGGCAAATGAAAGAGTGGTATGTTAGTTTAAAAACATATCATATATGCACAAAACAAACATATGAAAGAGAGATATAGAAAAAACTTACCCTGTCTAACAGCAGAATTACATAAATAATCATGATGATTATCTAATATTTCCTTCATTGACGTCCCCTGTAATGATGATAAAACATGTTTCGAATGACCATTAAATGAATTTGTATCTGTATTATTAGTAGGATCATAATCATCTTTTTTTTCTTCTTCTACATCCATCCCTCCATATCCACCACCATAACTAGCACCTCCATAATAACCACCACCACCACCTGTATTGGAAGTAGTACTACGATTTTCCAAATCACGTGTTAACTTACCCAACTTTACAGAATCAAATCCAATACCATCACGAGCCAATAATCGATGTGCTGCTGATTCTTTTTCATAATTCGATGTTTGTTGATATGTAGTCTGTTGTTGTTGTTGTTGTTGTTGTTGACTGCCCATTGAATTGTTGTTGGTAGAGGTATTAAAGGAAGTGGGGTTGGTATTAAAGGAACCACCAGTACGAGACGCGACACTTAATTCTAACAATGATTTATCACCCAATACATTAGATGCTGTTGTTCCTGTGTTAATTTGCTGAGTGCCTGCTGTGTTTGGTGTTGATTGATGATTAATAGTACTATTAGTACGACCAATGGAGGATAATAATGATGATGAATTGGCTAGTAGTGAATTAAAATCTGCCTTGTTTGTATTATTATTATCAGTAGCAGTAGATTGTGCACCCATCATATTGTTACTGACCATATTATTATTTATGGTTGATTGAGCACCAATAAATGGTCTATTGTTAGTACCACCACTTAAGCCACCGCTGGCATTATAACCACCACTATTATTGTTGTTATGCTGGGCAGTGGCAAATGCAGAAGGGGACATTACAAATGGTGATCCTACATTATTAGTTGAGTTATTTTGTTGTGTGGATGGTGATGACGCTGCTTTCCAATTACTTGTGAATACCATTACTTTTATTTTGTGATTGTTTATTTGTTTATTGTGCTGATTAATAAGGGATAATATGATATAAATACTGAGGGGATACAATTGACGCGCCGCTTTCCTATTATGGTTGATAATCGATCGATAATTAATGCAGTATTGTGTGCCCTAAGGAGTTTCTATTTTATGAAAACTAATTATTTATCTTGTTTAGTTAGCTTTGTGTCACTTTTTGATGTTAGTTGTTGTTGTGTTGTTGTTGTCATGTCATGCATTTTAAGTTAGGTACCTACTTATGATCTTAAACAACAAACTGATTCACCATTGAGATAAGCCCATCCATGAGGTTCTATACCAATAGATAGGCATAATAAAGAAGAACATTCTCTAAGAGCTTGTAGTACGTCGACATGTCTTCACAATCAACAAATCTCAATGACAATGATGAAAGTAGAGATATATCTACATCAGAGTCAGAACCCGATGCTTCTTTCCCTCCTCCAAGAAACAATAATAGTGAAACAACATCAGATCTCGTACATATTGAAGAAGATAATAGTGATATCCCTATCCCAGTGGGTATGATGGAAGTATTCAATGCTATGGAGGAGAAAGAGAAAAACAACAAAAACCATACCCCATCTACATGGAGTACTGCCGTCAACACTACGGACGAGGGTGACGACGATGATGTTCAACAAACTACTATAAGCCCACCAACTCTAGATGTTGTAGATATAGAGCAGGGAGGTAACTATGAGTCAACAACTACTACAATTTCATCAGAAGTTCAACATACTGTTGCGGAAGGTGGAGGAATTAATGATAACACCCAACTAGATGATGGTGAGGGTAGAGAAACAAATATTTTAGAGGCATATGTAGTTGACAATGATATATATGATGCAACAATTCTCGAGGTATCTCCCCCTTGGTGGAAACAACGACGAGCAAAGATATTCTTTGTTGTGGTGTTTATTATTGTTGGGTCATTGGCAATTTCATTGGGCGTGGCCCTTTCAAATCAATTTGGTAAACAAGATATGATAGTTATGGCCTCATCCAGTTTATCTCCCTCGTCTTCTCCAACTTTCTGTGTTGATGAAGTATCAAACAGTATGTATAACTTGGGTTTACAGAAAGATTTGCAAATCAATAGCCCACTCAATGCAGTGGTGGCGGCAGATGGGAGGAGTATGGTAGTTGCTGTACAAGATGGAGACGAAAGCGGCCCGGTTTACATATCATTCTATTCATTGATGAATGATAATAATAAATGGCAAAGAGCCCAATCTCCTATCCGTATTTATGATTTTGGCAGGATATGGAAAGGACCCATAATGAGAACTGTTGCCATTTCTGGCACAACAACTTTTATTGGAGCTCCGTACTCTAACAATGAATCTGGGAGTGTATTTGTTTATGAGCAGAATGTTTATGGAGTATGGGAGAAGGTTGACGATCCTTTCATCCATGACAGCAATGTGACCAATATTGGGTTTGGATGGACTGTTCATGTTGCCGGGGATCTAGCCTGTGTTGACGATATGCATACCACAACATCTAGTGCCCATCTTTTTCGTCGGAAGGATTATAAATGGGTACAATTTGAAACTCTTCGTGGTTCATGCTACATGGCAGAAGATACTATGGTTATTGTTACTTTTGAACTTGACGACCCAACAACTCCTATGGTTGCTCTTCATCCTTACAAGTTTAATCGATTTACGAATGAATTCATCCCTACTCAAGAACAAGCCCCTATTGTACCTGTGGGTGAGATTTGGGCTGGAGATATGAGCTCTGATTACATAATGTTTATGGATTATATTGTGGGCAATGCATTCATCTATCATCAAGATGAAAAGAATCAATCTTTTGCTTTTACCCAGCAACTGAATATGTCCGCCCCTGAGTCTAATGGGTTGGTGCTGAACGACGGTGTTCTAGTTTTAGGTGGTAACAATCATACACATATATACACATTACAAGATGATAATTGGGAAGAAACGATTACATTGGATGAGTCATATGACTCTTATCAGGTAACTGACCGGACTCTGATTGCTATCAAAGGAAGTGAGGTATACTCGTATGATACCACGCCCTGTATACAAACAACCCAGATACCATCACCAACTATGTCACCATCAAGTATTGAACAAGACTCCCTTCAGCCAACTTCATCTCTCAAACCCACGGAGACACGATATTGTATTGAAATCACTATTGTTTATGACCGTAATCCTTGGCAGACATCATGGGATCTCTTCTTTAATAATGCATTAGTTAAATCGCATGCGGCAAATTTTGGAGATACTTCTTTCTCTCAAACTATCTGTTTGCAAGAGGGAACATATACTTTCATTATCAATGATTGGGATGGCTTGTGTTGCAACAGTGTAGAGGGGGGTCATTATAATGTAACAACATCAAGTGGGATGATGATTGTAGAAGGAGGAGAGTTTGATATCGAGGAGAGTACTTCATTTTCTATTCCATTCGAGCCTACTTGATATGGTGCTCAGTACACTTTCAAGTCAAGATATTTATATTTACATAGTGAAGTATACCGAACCGTCATCCATAAGAGCTACTTCCGACCAAACTGACAATGACAACAATCTTCTTCTCGTTTGATCGATCCAAGAAGCGGTTTGGATTGAAGGACAACAACAGTTTTGTTTCCAGAGAATTGAAGATGATGAAAGTATCTTGTCAGTATATGAACACAAGAAGTTGATTCTAGAAGGTAAAGCCAACCTCATGTTACCTCCTAGCCTTAATGCTAGATATCACTCTACTGAATTGAGTAGAAAATAAGATAAAATGTGGTTATCCCCCCCGCCCCCCCCCCCCATTTCTCGAGAAGTTAGGAATTGAAAGTTGATAAATAGATAATGACATCATCTAACTTTCTCATTGCAATATGTTACTAGAGAGAGATATATTCGGCTGTAAATTATAATATTAGGTATACCGTCATCATGCTTAGATTAATTGCAATCGTTGCAATATTGATACAATTCAATGATCCCCCAATACAATTCTGTAATGCACTATCAATAATTTCTCAACACACTCAACGAAGAACAATATTGTCAACTAATACACAATTACAATTCTCAGCAACAGCATATGAACAAGCAATATCACCCAGTGCTACCAAGGAAGAGTATTTAGATTTTGTATCAAATGCATTGTTAGAACCGCCGCCGTCTAGTAGTTTGCTACTTGATACCAATTATGAATCCAACAATATTGAAAGAAGAGGCGAAGAACAAAGTTGGCCTGCTTCTGATAATGATGATTGGCATAATTTAGAATATGATAATAATATTTCACCGTCAATGAATATTGATAGTCGAGAGCAGATGGATGGTAGGTCGCAACAACAACCATACTTGGATTATAATATTTACAGTAATCAAATACCTCGCTCGTCAAGACATTCAGTATTACAACAGGAATTAGGTAATTGGCAAACAACTTCTCCGCTTCCTCGTCAAGGCGGAAGTACCATAAATAATAACAATAATAGTAATAGATATAACACAATATCAGGTAGTGAAAGACGTGCAACATTTATATCTTATGCACCCTCACAAGGAACTTCAAAACGAAGTCGAACAATGGGTGGAGGTGTTGTTGGTTCCCCCGATGGTGTAGACAATTGGTCGTATACTTCTAGTTATGGACCTGCTACTACTGCTATCTCTACTCCTCGTTCTGGTAAAGGAAGTTCTGCTACTTATCAACGTCAAGCAAGTGCATCTAGCTCACTTAGAGATCAGCAACTCAGTTATAACTATGGCATGACAGGGAGAGACCGCCGGTCATCATTCAATAGCTTCGGCCCTATCGAAACACATACTAGAAGAATGAATAATGCACAGCCTTCTTCTGCTAGTTCATCTGCAGCAAGAGGGAAAGATCATAATATGAATGGTCATGAAAGACGTGCTTCGTTTAATAGCTTTGAGAGCAATACTCCTAGTCCAACAAGTAGAAATGATAATAACAATAGAGTAGCATCAGCTCATGAGGAAGCTGTGAGAGTCAAGGCACAAATTGACACATTGAGCAACAATGGCGTCGTATCTCCTGCTGTGGATGAGCCAACGATCGAACACACATCTGATGTAGCAAGAGAGATACCAATGAATACACCCGCACGTCAGAGTTTACCATCTCACTTCTCCCTCCGTAGCATGCCTGGCAAAGGACTTGGTGTCATAACCAATAAACCATTTTGGAAAGGAGAGTTTATTGGTGATTACAAGGGTGAAATCATGTCCGAGGAGGGTAAAGATCGTCGATACCTCAAATCACTTGAGGATAAGTTGACGGATGAAGATAGAGCATGGATCCAGTCAAGACTAGATCGAGGACAGACATTGACTGGTTGTTATCTGTACGGAGTCTCGCTTGACGATGAAGATGTTCATAAACGATTCTTCAAGAAACAAGACGACGAAGAAGAAGACACAACGCCCAATCGGATATATGTCGATGCCGAAGATGAGTATGAATCTCTTTGGACACGATTTATTAATCATGCAAGTCCACCGCATAATAATGTCAACCCGAAGAGTGTTCCAGAAAGCTACGATGGCAAGCCGAGGGTGTGGTTTATGGCAAATAGAGACATTGAACCAGGTGAAGAGATATGTTTTAATTATGGTGACGATTACTGGTTGGAAGGTGATGAGGTCTTCTGATTCGACCAGCCATCTATCATGACAACATGTACAACAAGAATGTAAAGTAGAAAGAAAAGAAACATTGGCAAATATATCATTACTTTACATAGTCATTGCAAACACTGATTGATCATTACCATCCTCCTTCTACCTTGATTACCACACGTCCTGACCTCTTTCCACCATCTTGTCGTTCCCAGGCTTCTTGGATGTCCTTGATACTGTATGTACTATCGATTTTGATTGAGCTGATATCACCAGACTTGAGCCAATCTCCAATAATATCGAGATCGGCCTTATTACACTGAACCATAACTGCTTTGGAGCGATTGAATGGTAACATAGTTGTAATGTTTGGTATTGTTGAGACCATTTTCCCATTCTTCTTCAGAGCATACTTGAGTTTTGAATATGAATACTTGCCAGTTGTATCGAAGATCACATCATATGATAAGCTTCTTAAATCCTTGACGACATCCTTTTGATTACGATTGATCACCAAATCAGCTCCTAACTCTTTCACTGTATCCACATCTTTGGTAGAGCACACACCATGAATTGTGCCAGCTTTGAGTGCCTTTACAATCTGGACTGCTTGAGATCCAACACCGCCGGCGGCAGCAATGATCAAGACACTCTTACCCTTACACAAACCTCCCTGATCACGAAGTCCCTGTAGAGCAGTTAGAGACTCAGTAGTTACTGCAGCAGCCATATCCATTGCAATACCTATTGGGACCTTGGCACATTCATCAATCGGTACTGTTATGTATTCAGCAAGACTTCCCTGACGTGTAGATCCGGAGTATTGAAGATGACCAAATACTTTATCTTTTTTCTTTAGGTCGGTCACACCATCTGCAACACTCTCAATTGTACCTGAGAAATGCCATCCGATTACCAGTGGATTGACCTTGAGATTATGTAGTAGACTGCCTGGAATCATGGTACGTTGAGCACATTCATGAAAGGCGGTGTCCAGTGCAGCGTACTTAATCTTGACGACTACTTCACCATTTTGGGGGATAGGCTTTGGAATCTCGACAACTTTGCAGCTCGTCTTATCTGGAAGGGCAACTGCTTTCATCGTTTGATTGGTAGTTGATACTTTCATTTTGACTTTGATATGTTTTTGTGTATTGGAGTTTGTGATTTTATGAGCATTGGCAAGTAGAGAGTCATCAGTCGTGATCAATTTAGACATACTCCAACGCTGCTCGGGCAGATTTAGATCATGCGTAAACTAAACTCATTGTATAACATGTTTATTTGCTAAGTAGTTTGTCGTGTGTCTATGCAGTTTCATAGATTGAAGTTGTGAAGGATGAGAAAGAATTGCGTCTTAACAAGACCATACTAACCCTCAATAACCCTTGAAGTGTACAGTTGCCACTCACACAAAGATACATCCAAGTAGTGCTCATACATACATAGTTTCATGTAGAGTAATGTAGAATGAAATAGGAAGAACAGAAGTATGAGAAGAGACTTACTTTATAGCGAGCAAGATCTTTACCTTCAAATCCGACATTATCTTTGCGGCCATCAAAACATTGCGGTGTCATATCTTCTTCCACTTCCTTTTCTTTAACCTTTTGATGAGTACTGCTTTTGTTCCTTTATTTCTTTTGCTGTATATCTAGCTGCAGCAATTCTCAACACAACTCTGGCGGAAGGCAGGACTAACACCCTTATCATCAAGGAAGACGTCACAAAATGCCTGTCGTAATCCAGGAGCTGTACCAATCTCACTACCATCGACGGATACTTTCACATCATCATTTGTGCAGTCGAATTGTAGTATTGTACCTGGTGTTGCCGCACCCTTTGATGCCACACCATCTAAGATTAGAGCCTTTAATGTTTCTACTGCCGCTTTGTTTGATGTTCTAGGGTTTACACTATCGGCAATGGCTGCCGCCATCTTCTCTGCGCCGACTTTAAAGTTCATCTTTAATACAAATGAAGTTTGTGTAGTAGATTTTAAGGAATCACGAAGTGTTGATATAGCGCCGGCTTTGTTTGTTTTGGATATCGATGCAATACTGGACTTTGCTTCTTTATCAGCATACATTCCAACAGAATAGACCTGACAAGTGGTATTATGTAATCAGGTGAGAATAATATATCCATTGTGCATATCATATATCCATACTGCAATCATATTATGCATGTTCGTACAATGCTTGTGCATATCATATGTTCGTACAATGCTTGTTCATATAGTATGCATGGTACGAACATAACTATCTCAACATGAGACTAGTACATACCTTGATTGGGCCCTTCTTCCTCACACCAACACCAAACAGTGGAAGACTACCAAGATTATCATCAAATTTTATCTTTGTCGCTGGATCTACCATTGCCTACAATGACCAGCATTCCCAGAGATAAAGTAAAAACAGTTAGACATAAGGAT
>Ga0214477_100717_pt1 | contig 21239 bp, 14 predicted proteins | sample M1_20Mar14CPVII9_FD_165058 | JGI IMG/M metagenome (GOLD analysis project Ga0214477, IMG submission 165058) | Marine eukaryotic communities from Monterey Bay, California, United States - M1_20Mar14CPVII9sort6BwellC16 | ecosystem: Environmental > Aquatic > Marine > Unclassified | place: USA...
TGTTAGTTGTTCACTCTTCTTGAGTTGTTCTTCTTCTGCTTGTAGTGTGGCTAAGGCATACTCTTCTTCTTGCTTGGCACGTAACACTTCCATCTCCATTGTATTCTTGGCAATCTCAGCCTTGGCAGCTGCTTCTCTCATTCGAAGTTCGGCATCACCATCCGATGAGGCCGAGAGAATGTGTTCGAGTTGACTAATCTCTCCGTACAAGCTTGCTACTTCATTCATTTGAGCATCGGCCTTGCTTTTGAGTTGAGTCATTAGTTTGTCAAGCTCTTGGACACCACCAACACTGTACATGAAGAGTGTCTGCTCGTTGATGCTTGGAAAGTTGTTCAGCACAATTGGCTTGCCTCCCTTCTCTCGTGGTGGCAATGTCCGTTGTGGAACAATATCAACGGCATCGGGAATGATTGATGCAAGCTCTGAACCGACTACTCCTACTCGTTTACGTTCTTCATTGTTGTTGGAGGTTGAGGTTGAACGCTCGTATGATAAACGATATGTCGAGAGTGGTAGCTTTCGTATCGATTCGAGATGCAGTGTTGTATTTGCCGGCTTGACATCTAGATATATTTGTTCATGGTGATGGTTATTGTTGGCTTGACTGCTACTAGTCGCTACTACAAGCTGTGAAAAGCCAATGATTGTAGCAATGGCTACTAGCAATGATGGTGATAGGGTCTTCATTCTTGGTTGTATTGTTGATAGTGATGAGAGCTAAGTGCCTCTACTTTTTTCAGAGGTACATACCTCTCATTTATTTACTATCATTTGTGTAGAGAACCTCTTAGTCAACACAAATAGCATTTAACAATGATGACGAGTACTACAACAAAGGATGATGGTGTAGTCTATCTTGGCATTCCACTACTAAATCATCAAGATGATGATACCCAAGATAGAATCTCATCTAGCAATGACGGAGTTCACTCAACAAATACAAGTAAAAATACAAGTAGTAGTCAAGGTCTATTGGCATTCATTGTTGGGATATTTCTTGCATCGATTGGTTGGGTAGCAAATCAAGGTTGGACGGTAGTTTCTCTCCTCTTGTTTGGAGAGTTTAGTTGGTCATCAATCGCAACGACACTTCCACACATTTTACTCTGTGTCTTTGGAGCACTTGTTACGGCCATTGCATTCTGGACTGCCTTTCAACGAATCTTTTCTCATATTGTGTTTGATGAAGATGACGATGAAGAGCATAGCAGCATCAGTGTACTCCAATCGCACAAAAGTGACATGTCCTATGCACTACAAGATCTTGGCATACTTGGATTTGTGGTTGGTAACCTCCTTTGTCAGACATTTCTCATGACGTTCATTTACAAGCCCTTGTTTGTGATTGGTATTGAATACAAGGATGTGAATGTTGCTATCGATGGTGCCACATTAGTCTTTGTCTTGTCATGGATGCTCTCTACCAAGTTGAGAGATTACAATAGGGCAGTCAAGAAGTGTGCTAGCATTCGTGTGGTAGAGGATATGAATGATGATTCGTTGGCCTATGTTGCTGCTAGGATTCCATTGTGTAGTGTAGTAGAGGAGTTGGAAGATGGTGACAGTAGTAGTGTCAAGCAGGCATATGTTCAGATTGTGTAGACAGTAACATTTGAACAAAGATATTTGATGTAAAGATTGAATGCCGAAAGCCGAAAGACTTACTTGATTACTGGTATATCGGATCACAATCATATACCAGAAGACTCCTCATCCCAGCCTTGACAAACTAGTATACCCTGTTCATCCCACCTTTGCTTTGGTACATCAAACCATACAAATCCGATATCCTTCAATAAAGCTTCTTTGCTATCGCTAATCTTTCGTCCACCGCCGTCCAACTCTGGGTTCAACTTCTTGGGTCGTATATTATGCTTCCGCCTATACTGATCTCGCTGGCTCTGAATCCATTTGTGTAGTAATGGACTTTTGGTATAATTCGGTGGAACTCGAGTATCCCCGTCATTATCGCTGGCATATTGTTTCAATTCTTCGTACCTTGACATCCAAACTACATCAAAGGCATGTTCATTTTCAAGTACATTCCTTTCTACAAGCTTTTCTTTATACTGTTCTTCCTCTCTCTTTAATATCTGTTTAACTTCTTCTTCCTTCTCTTCTTGTTGTATAACAAACTTCGGTTTCTGTTTTTCTTTAAACGCCATTCCCTCAACTGTATTTCTCTTTTCACACTTATGTGTCTTTATTTTGACTGCCACATTCTCTTTATACCAATTAATTACATCCTTCTTTCCTTTGGCATCTTGTAAGTGTTGATTGATTACATGTTTTGCAAATGGCGAGGAAAGGAAATCGGCAGTTGATGCATCAGTATTTTCAGTATTACTACTAACACTTTCATCTATAACTAAAACTGATTTATATAAGTATCTCCCCTCCTCATTAGATGTCCTCCTCTGTTGAGTTTTTATACTCCTACTCAATGAATTTGGTAATTCTTTTAATGTTGACATTAAATCATCAGTCTGTCCAGTATAATGATGACTCTTGCAATTGCATACTTTACATGATAAATTATATGTACCACCTTGTTGTTTTCCTTCATTATCTTTCTTATTATTAATGGTACTATCAATTGCAGTGTCCAATGTCACAGCCGAGAAGGAGCCGATGGTCTTTGTTTCTAATTGAATTTGCTTATATGATTTCCGTCTGTTCTTATGTTCCTTTTCTTTTACCGCTGCCAGTAGTCGACTTTGAGATTGATTAACTTCTTGCCTTTCAACGAGTTGTGCCATTCTAAGATATCAGCTGATAGAAGTGTATAATGAGTTCTATGTACCCCTATCAATATAAGAATACGGCTATAGTAATTGCAACTAATATGAAGATAATATTGCAACTAATAATGATGCCTACGACTAACCACCATGGCAGTTGATGACCGGCAGGGCTAGGGCAGTATTGTAAGGATACCTTTCCAAAAAAGTTTAATCCATGCGTTCGGAAACAGAAGGGAGAACAGTTCTAAGCAGAGGGAAGGAAGAACTATCCTAACAAGTGCTAGACCTTCTTTTATACCATCAACTAAGCAAAATGAGAGTTTTAGTAGCACTAAAATAAAAAGGTAGTCATTAAGAACGAGCAATTGCATGTATCGTTGATTTCATAGCACTAGCTTTGTTGATTATTAAACCACAGTTTAGATGTTTGTTTCAATTCATATATCTCTTTATGTGGCAAAGTTTCTCCCATTTGTTTTCTTTTTGTGTAGTGGACGTGGAAACAAGAGTAGAGATACCCCCGATATTAAGAGATATCATATCTATCTGCATGTCATGCATATGGCAGATTAAATTATCGCCACATTCACACAATATACGTGATAATTACTGTTCAACCCAACGCGATATGTACTCTTCTATTTGCTTCCCCATTTCCTTTTTAATCATCACCAATAAGATCAATCAATTCTTGTTCTTTCCCTGGCAATCCAACCATTTCTACATCAAAGATAATCTCTTGATTCCCTGGAATACGTGGCGTACCAGCCGAGGCTTTACGACCTTTTGGTCCAAATGCCAAATCACCCTGAAAGTATTAAGAATAGTTGTGAAGTTTAGAATACCATACCAAACACATATCTTGCTTTATACACAAGTACCAAAACAAAACTTACTGGAACAGTAAGTACCCATCGATCACCAACTCTCATTTTAGGCAATACCTCCTCAACACCTTTAATTAACCCCCCACTACCAATACGGGTGTAATATGGTTCGGGCGTATCAAAGACATCATCAATTTTATTATCACCAGCATAGGCAGAAAATCTTATTGCTGCCATTTCTCCAACGTCAGGCGCTGGACCTTTACCGGATTTCGTAACCTTGATTGCAACTCCTGAGGGGAGTGTTTCATCTGCAAATGCTGGTAGAGTTACCCCGCCTACTGTAGCTGTTGCAATACCAACAGTGGCAATATCACGAAGGAATTCTATTCTAGATTTTTGTGCTGAGAGTTGTACATTATTATTATTTGTTGTTGACTTTGGCGCTACGAATGCTACTGTTGGAGCAACAAATGCAGAGGCAAGGAGAATACATGTAGATTTCATATTGACTATATATTATTGTTTAGTATATTGTGAGGCAATGAGTAGAGGAAGTTGGTGTCAGCTTGTTGAGTTGTTTAGTAAAGTGAGTCATTGAAAATTGAAAATAAAGATACCCTACCATACCGTATCCTTTTTTACTATTTGTAGCTGGATAGCTGCAATGTGCTGCTCAGAGGGTGGCTCATACCTTAGAATCATAATACTCTCTATATAGGACAATAAATGCGTCCTTTGTATCAAATCAATGTATCAGTCTTTTATCTTTACAGTTTTTCAATTCAAGTTGTTTAAGCTTTGTACAATCTATCACAAAATTGATCTTTCCTCACGAGAGTAAGAGGTATCTCTCGGGGAAAAGTATACATATACGACTTCTATACATCCTCCTTAAAGTTCTATCATCACATGATTGATACCAAAATAGTCGCCACTGTTCCAATAATGGCCAAATTGCTACTCATCCCAAATGATGAGCTACTACTTGCCGTTTCTGTCTCAACATCGACAAGTCGTGATGCTGAGTCTAGTAACAGAGCTGATGATACAATAGGGTCGGTGGGGCTTTCGGTAGTAGGTGCGACCGTAGGCTCTACACTAACTGTTGGTTGACTTGATATACTGGGCTGTGATGAAGGCATTTGGCTTGGCCGCAAGCTTGGCGTTTCAGAAGGTCGCGAAGTAGGTGCCTCCGATGGTGCTGGCGAGATTGTGGGCTCGTGTGAAATGGTAGGGATGAAAGTTGGAGAACTAGAAGGTCTATGTGATACCGAAGGCGAGGTAGTTGGTTGAGACGAGATTGTAGGAGAGTCTGACGGTGAAGCACTGGGGCTTATTGATGGGCTAGCACTGGGGAAGCTTGTGGGTGCACTCGAGATACTAGGTGCATCTGTAGGAGACTCCGAAGGAGATAACGTGGGTCGTTGTGAAGGCTGTAATAATGGAGAAGAGAGTATAAATTTGTCAGTTGAGTGTACGATCTGAATAAGTTAAGCATGCTATATCTTCATTTGGAGATAACAATATATAAGAAACTAAATCTATACTTACGGGGCGTGTTGGAAATCTCGTCGGGAATCTGGTTGGAAATCTCGTAGGAAATCTTGTCGGGAATCTAGTGGGAAATCTTGTTGGCTAAAGAGAAGAGGAGAAGGGGTCAATGAAGACAAGTTTTAGTATTCAAGACATTGATTCGAAAAAAATATCCATAGGAGAGTCATGTAGTTGAAACTTACATTGCGGGTCGGGAACCTTGTAGGCAAATTTGTGGGCTGTATAAGGAAGACAAGAGGTATATTAGTGAGTGTGTGATCAGGAGAATAAGAGGAGAAGTCAATCATAAGTCAGATGGATGAGAAATTGAACCGGTATCCTGGGATAAAAATTTAGGCACATTGGAATTTGCTTGGCATTCAACAGCCCCCCCCCCCCCCCCCCAAACAACACAGACAGTAACTTACATTGCGAGTAGGTGGACTTGTTGGGATCCTCGTTGGAGGTGGTCCACAAATACCTCCTGGCGGAACTGCAGACTCTTCGCATGTTATTCTCTCAATCCAATCATAACCCCGTGAAACTCTACTGAACACGCCTGGGAGGAAAGCACATCCTACGCCCCAACTGTGAAGAAGAAAAGGGTAGATTTATATGAGTTGTCAGTTATATCAAAGCAGGGAGGGGTGAGGTTAGTGCAATATACTCAAATAGAGGCAGCTCATCCTTATCTAAGGGATGTCCACAATTCACAGAATCAACTCTTACCTAACGATCCCAAAAAGTACGTCTTCCTCCGGAGTGTTACCTTGCATGACGAGAGGCCCACCTGAATCTCCCTATTTCATATTGTATTAAGTGGATGAGTTGGGATGAGATAAGTGAATGCACATTCACACAATACATAGTCTAGAGCAAACGATAGAGACTCACCTGGCATGCATCCTGACCATTGGTAAAAGTGCATACCATACTGTCTTTAATCCATCCATCGTAGGCATCTCCTCCCCTTTCGGCAGCTTCGCATTCATCATTTGATATGACCTCCACATCAACAACCATGAGCTCGTCGCTGAGCCTTTGTGAATCTCCGGGATCTGTATCTCCCCAGCCCATTGTGTGAGCAGTCCTACCAGCTGCAGGATAGTTGTTATCCTTATTAACTTTTACCAAAGCAATGTCTAATGAAGTAGGTTGCTCAAGTACGAGGAGTGCAATATCATACTCGTCTGTGCCATCATTATAATCTGGATGTTCAATTGCACTCTTTACATTGATTTTCTCTCCCTGATTGACGTTATCACTTCCAATAATGACCTCAATATTTCCACCCAAACAATGTGCTGCAGTCAACACAATATCCTAATTATTGGTATATATAGAGGATGGCATTTGTATTTGGTTGTTAGGTATTGTCGATTATATATACTTCCAATGCAGTGGGGTGCAAAATACTATTTTCTAAAAAACACATATATCTCATGCTCACCTTGGCAATCATACTGCCACCACAGAAGTGTCCACCTCCATCTTGCATCGAGACTGAGTACGGGTATCTATTCGCCTCTGCCTGCAAGTTAAATATAAGTAAGCACAAATATTAGTTACATATCATGTGCACAACAAAACAACTCTAACAAAAGGTACATAAAAAACTACTTACAGTATCTCCTCCGATGATACGATTGTTCTCCCTCGACTTGGTGATATACGGATTAACAACATCAGAAGTAGCATGATCAGGTGATGTCCATGGCATGAAGATATTGGCATATACAACTTGGTTAGTTGTTACCAAGAAAGTTAACAGATGGGAGATTAGAAACGCCCTACTCTTCATTGCAAAAGATTCCATATGGCTTTTGTTGTAGATTGTTGCTCGACTTTGAATTGCAAAAAGTGAACCTACACAGTCCACAACCAACAACAACTATTACGTCAGAGGAGAGTGCCGACGACATAACAGGAAGTGGGTCTATCGTATCAAACACATTTATTTTGGGATTGCCAGGCTTCAATCTTCTTCAAAACAGCAAATTCAGGTTCGTTCTGCCTATGTTCTACGTATCGACCTCAATAGTAAGAAAGAATGGTCGAGGATACCATGTCACAACGACGTAAACGTTCAGTCGCCAATCTATGAATCTGAGTCAATCTTTTGTTTTCTGCAATGCCAGCGACGCGATGTGATGGATTGATGAACACCTGCTGATAGTGTTGACGGTAGGTTATTGATACTCTGGCTCTGGCTAGAGATATATATTATATTTCGAGGATAGATTATTGCAAAAAAGATTGGAGGACCACCGCCCGTATCATACACTTTTCACAACACAAGAGATACCTTCAAAATATAAGATGTTTCTTCTCTTCCTTTTGCAATCAGCCCTATATCTACTTCGTGGTACTGATGCTACGAATTATCAGAATGTTTATGGTGAAAAGTTGCAAAGTTGCAGTTATGATGGAATGGCATTAACTGGATTCACCAGAAATGGATACTGTGTGGATGAAATTGATGATCAAGGTATGTTTGTTTTTATTACTATTCTGATTATATTATTTATTACACATCATCTTACCTTCTCGACGCGATTGAAATAATATAATACCCACAGGATCACATCATATCTGTATCAACCTTCAGTCTACTGCTAGTTCGGGAAACTTCTGTGAGGTAACAGGTCAATCCGATTGGTGTAGTGATGACAAAATGCAATGCCATAAAAATAAAAATGATAAATCATGTACTCCAGCGAATTGGTGTGTCTGCCAATGGGCCTTCCGTACATACCTTCAAGAAGCTGGAGGGTGTGATAAAATCCAAGATATTCAGGTGAGCATATGCGTATGTATCGAGTCAACTGTATGATATCATGTATGTATCCTTTTGCAATGATAAAATACTTACTCTTCTTCTCTTTGTTCCTACTTCTTTAGTGCGATGCTATAAACAAGGAGGCTATTATTGCATACAAGAAGGATATTGCTAAATCTGGTTCGTCTACTGCCGAACAAAGTCAAACAGCATATGATTGTCTTGTCAAAAGATGCGGCTTGACATTGAGTGAAGAGTAGAACCTATGCAAGGATACTACGATTTTGATACGTTGGCATGATAGAGTAATGAACGTGCCAATATACTGTATAGATACAAAGTAGTTTGACTACTTGATAAATAATGAACATAAAGAAGAATAGATAAATGGTATTTCTGCTTATGGTATCCACTTCCCCCTTTATGTCTTATGTTCAATATCATACATCTGGCCTACGTACGACAATCGAAGTTAGATAAGTATGGACACTGCTTTGCTGCAGTCAGATTCAACCAATCCGCACTACAATCAAGTCCACAAATGCCTTCACATCACATTAGTAAGAGTAAGAGTACCTAAGTTTGCTTGGTATCCTTACCCCTATTATACAGTTTAGTATGTATTATCAACTCTGCTATTTGCAGCCCAACATACAGCACTTATATAGTAGGTTAGGAAGGGTACTGAAGACAACATGATGGAGTTGTAGGGTACTTGCTCGAAAACTACCGAAATGAGAAGGATACCAAGCCATTTTACTGCCACTCAGTGACCGATCTTTCCGTTACAAATAATCGAGAGGTCGATGATGATAGGATAGACTTGCAACACGGCATACATCTCTCTTAATATATAGTCGTATAGACGGACAGTGTATATAGTTATTGTTATTTGTATTAATAGGTTGGCTTAATTTTGCATATTCTTTTTGGTAAATAATTACCAACACAAACCCCAAAATAATTTCACCAACACACTGCACCAACTATGAGCAACAATACACTTAATACTACAGACAGTCCATGGCGTCGTCGTAGGATAAGAAAACGTACACATCCTAATAATATAACAATAATGTCAGTACTTATCAGTGCTATAATAATACTCAGTTCAACTCATATAATCCAAGCAAGTTCTTCTTCAGAAAGTTATATAAAAAGCCAACAGACAGCAAATCTCATAGAAAGCACAAATAGAAACAAACAGCCACAGTATATAACAACAACATACAATCATTTGTTAAATAAAACATCAATAATAAATAATCCAATATTATTTCAACGGTATGAATGGGTACGACAGTCTAATTCATTAGTAAAACTATTAGATTATAATGATGAAGAAATTATTGTTAACCAAAGAGGTAGACAATTACAAAGTTACAATAAACAAAGACAAAGACGATTGGCAGATGATGATGCTATGAATGATGATATTGATGATATGAATGATGATATAAATTCCAACGTAGTATATGATGATGCCTATATAGCCGTAGATGATGCAGCTGCTGCCCTAGATGATGCCGCAGTTACAGACGATGCAGCTACAGATGATGATGCATCCAAACAAGGATTCGTATGTGAAGATAAAACATGCACAGTTAATGAACAATGTACTAAGTTTCTATTTGGTTTCTTAGAGGGTACGACTGATGCTAAAGATAATTGTGAGGGTATAATGAATGCCTATGTTGCCGCTGATTGTGGTGTATTAAAATCATCAAGTTCATCATCCTACACTGGTGGATCAAGTAGTTCTAATAAAAATGCAGATACTACAATTTACAATATGGATGATGATTTTAATGATGATTACTTTGGTATATTCTACGATCATCAATGCTGCTCTTCACTACGATCACATTATTATGAATATTGTGATTCATCTGAAATTATTAATGGATATAATTTATTAGTTGTGGCGGCGGTGATGTTATTATGTGAATGTGCGAAAAGTATTGTAAAGAAGAATAGAATTAGATGGTTACCGGAAGCTGCGTCATGTATGTTAGTGGGTATGATTGTAGCATTGGGTGGTGTATTGGGGGCGTATGATATTGAAAATATTGGATTTGATGAAGAGATATTTATGTATTTATTGTTGCCTCCGATTATATTCGAGGCTGCATTGAGTGTGAATAAACGTGAATTCCGTAGGAGACGTGGTGCGATTATGGTATTTGCTGTATTTGGTACTTTATTATCAAGCTTTGTTACCGGTGCCGCGACTTATTACTCGGCACAATACTTTGGTAATACAAGTTTGAGTATATTAGACTCATTAGTGTTTGGTTCATTGATATCAAGTATTGACCCGGTGGCGATATTGAGTGTCTTGACATCATTGAAGATGAGTGAGACTGATACTATTTATATATTGGTATTTGGTGAATCATTATTAAATGATGGGATTGCTATAACATTATTCAAGAGTTTAGTCCAGCAGTATGAGAATATGGAGGGTGTGACTGTGGATGATATATTGGGGAGTATTGCCGACTTTTTAATCATCGCGTTTGGTAGTTTTGCCATTGGATTGATCTGCGGTATTGCATGTCTGTGTTACTTCCATTTAAATTCGAGTATATTGCATCCCGTGATGGAGGTTGCATCATTCTTCCTTTGGGCTGTCGTGCCATATTGGATGTCAGAATCGTTTGGTTGGAGTGGTATCGTTGCCATTGTTGTTATGGGATTCTTTATGGATATATATCTACGTCCTGGATGGGACCCTGCCGACTTGGAATTAGAAGAAGAACGACGATTAATGATGCTTGCATCTACCTCACCGAAGATGCATCATGGTCCATTGGAAGGAGATCACAAGGTTGGTCTAGAGTATTACAATTGGGAAGATGATGATCAAACAGATGAAAAGTTCCGATTCCGTGGCACGGCCGTGGATATTCCTGATATTCGTAAACCTCCCTCGGCCTCCCTCCCACCAGCTGCAAGTATCGATGGAAGTCAGTCTGGTATGGCGACGAACAAGGCCATCAATAATGACAAGGATAACGACGATGCTGACACGGCCGCGGGAAGTATAACGACCAATCCCAACATTAGGGCTATTCTTATGAAACGAGAGTTCGTCCGTATGTCACGCGAGGCTGACGAGCATGTCCGTTTCGTTGCACATCTCCTTAGTTCACTGTCTGAGAATGCAATCTTTGCCTACCTGGGATTGTTTCTATTTAGTTCGAAGTATGCATGGGATGCCATCCTCTGTACTATCGGAGTAACGACCTGTGTCTTATCACGAGCTGTCATGGTTGTATCTGCTAGTTGGTTCATTTGGTATATGCATGTTTTCCGTCAGCGTGCGGGTTGTAACAATCGAGGAGTAGATCCCTGCATTGATGAGTGCCTTCAAAATGAACAGTGTACTACTGGTGAAAGTATTGATGCTAGTCATCGAGTCAACAATCCTGCTGACCCGGTTGATCCACTCAACACGCCCATTAGCAAGTCAGCACGTGCTTTATCAAACTACAAGGTCCAAGTGGTGTTAATCCTAGCTGGATTGCGAGGTGCCGTGTCCCTTGCGCTTGTTGAGAGTGTCCCCATATATAACGGAGTGTCAGGTATTGGATCCAAGAACAAGCCAGTGCTCAAGGCCATGACATCCTCAGCTATCATCTTTACAATCTTTGTCTTGGGAGGTGGAGCCTACTACATTCTTAAATGGCTCGATATAACAAGTGATGATATGCTCATCAAGAATAGTAAAAAGAAGAAGAAGGAAAGAGTTGGGTACATCTACCCGCCTCTAGTTTGTGGTGCATATAGTGGTTCCGGGCCGGGCGAGTATCAGGCACCGGAAATGGAGCTGTCGACGGCACCTTCGTGGAGGACCCATCCCTCGAGCCCAACAATCAAGTTAGATCATTTGACTTTAAGTCGACCACCATCCAATCTTGAACAAACAGACGTATCACCAACAAGAATATCCCGATCAAGAAGTGATTGGTCAGCTGATTACGATGCAGTTGGTTTGAACGATATAAGTGGAAATGATCCTCGTATCCTGCAGCAACCATCAGGGGATTATTCTGTGCATACAGTACATACAGAAGCAGAGGATTCGTCAGAAATGTATCGGTCAGTATTAGATGTCAATGAAGAAGAAGCTCCACCGTCTCCATTTGAGCCAGAAATAGTGTAGTAGTGGCAAGGAAGACATGTCAATAAGCTATACTTAAATGTAGACATGTACAAAGAAATATCTCTAGAGCTTATAACACACCTCAAGTTGACCTTTGTTCTCAAGCAACACTACTACATCTATACTAGTACGAGCACATCTAGCAATCTGAACATAGCTTAACATGCCTGCCTGGCACTACTTTCCGACTCCTCTCCAAGACTTGAACTTAGCATATGCATAAGGTAAAGATAAAGAAACAGTATGTATCATGGAGATGTGTAATAGATGTTATGTAGAGTTGATCTCTTTATCTATTCTCCTCTCTTGTTGTGTCGGCTTCTGTGTTTCTTTAAAAGAAAAAATGGAAGACATTTTGCTACTCTCATAAACTCAATGCTCCCCTCTACTCTATCTATCCGTCTATCTGTCTATCCGTGCTCTAACTCTCCTATTATTTTATATTAGTAACGAGAAGAACGCGGTGGTGGAGACAACAACAACAGACTCGACATCGTCCGCAGTATAGGAGGAGTCTTCATGTCGACGAAGATGACGATGACTCGTCATATGTGCATGTGGATATTAATCATTGCAATGCTGATTGTGCCGTCATCGAGTAAGAAGGACCAATGGTACCACCCGTTATCGATTGGTATTGATAATAAGGACGAGCGTATTATCGGTGGCTCGTTTGTGAGTGCTGTGTTGTATACTATTGATGTTGATGCGCTGTGGCGCTGTGTTGTTGTCTTAATTTTGCCATTGCAGTGACGCATATAAATCTTATATGGACAAACCTATCTATTTATACTGACACAGGTGGAAGAGGATAGACATCCGTATGCTGTATCACTATTCATTGGTAACCGATTTGGTTGCGGGGGAACACTTATATCAAAAGATACAGTGGTGACCGCCGCGTGAGTATAAAAAGTGTACATATGATATGTTCATTCTTTGATTTATCATTGCTCACGAAACGTTATAGTCACTGTCTTCGAGGTGATATAACAGTAGTCATTGGTAGTGATAACAGGAGTGAAGGTGAACGAATCAATGTAAGCAAATTAATACAACATCCAAAGTACAATGAAAACACTGATGAATTTGACATAGGTTTGCTCTTCCTTGAAAACCCTACAACATATGATGATATCGAATTCCCAATACTTAACAGTGATATGGCAATACCACAAGTAGGAGAAACAACACATGTCATGGGATGGGGTGATATCAGCCCAACAGATTTCCGAGATACTCATGATTACTGATTTAGAAGTAATATCAAACCAACAATGCAAATCTATGACGAAACAAAAAGACGGCCAAGCTGTTTCTTATAATGATTGGATATATGATGACATGCTATGTACTTTTACTGAAGGACAGGATGCTTGCCAAGGTGACAGCGGAGGACCTCTCGTTGTACGAGGAGAAGTCTTTGAGAATCACCCTCGGCATGATACTCTTGTTGGAATCGTTAGGTAAGAGTTGATTTTGTGAATGACCTGTCGATAGCTGCATCTTGTTATCATGCACTTACTCACCTTCCTTTATAGTTGGGGCGTTGGCTGTGCCTTCTTGCCAGGTGTTTTCTCTCGTGTTGCAATGAGTTATGATTGGATACAAGAAACACATTGTGCAGAGTCAACAAGTCCATCACGAGAGCTATGTGGATCTTCTTCACCAACGCTGTCTCCATCAGAGCATCCTACAGATGCTCCTTCCACTTCAAATAGACCTACGGAAAGCCCCAGTACGAGCCCAACGATATCAATACAACCGTCATCTCCGCCGTCGGCATCACCAATATCTCAAAGCCCTACTGCATCCCCGTCACACTCTCAAAGTCCTAGCGGATCGCCAACACTGAGCAGTGTCCCAACCATATCACATTCACCCACAATACGGATAAAAAAGGATGAGACAGTTGAACGTCTTGGAAACAAAGTTTCTAGACCAAATTATGGTTCACCTGTTGTTGTCAATAAGGAAGACGACACGAGTGGTTCCTCTAGAAGTGTTCATAGTTTATACACATTTGCCGTGATAGTCGCCATCTCACTGTGGATATCTTAATAATCTAAGTAGCTAAGCTAGCACATCATAATTCATTACTCTATATGTCTAATAGTATCATCTACAATCATCTGACTATAGAATTATTTCTAGATACAAAACACATACATCTCTAATTCCCATTTCAAACTAAACGCCAAACTGCACTAGTAGATTCCTCTCATTATGTTCATATTTTCCCTTTTCACGTCAACTCCAAACTTCTTCGCTCTATTTCAGGCCTTTTGACTTTTCTTCTATCTTTACTCTGGCAAAATGAAGTGGAATGCGCCTAACTCAGCCTTCAAAGGAGTGCTACTCAAAGGAGTCTTACCATCTTCACCCAATTGAACAAAGTTGTACTCTCCACTCATGCGTGCTACAACCTTGGTCTTGTCAAGCATGGGACGGACACTCAATGGTGCCGTACTTGTGTATTCGAAGCTCTCACCTGGTTTGAGAACTGGTTGACGTCCCGTAACACCTGGACCTTGGACAACATCCTTATTTGCACTACCAACAGTTTGAATCTCAAAACGACGGGACACCAACTGAATGCTCTGATCGTTCTTTGATTCGTTTGTAATACGAACATTGTAGGCAAAGCAGTGCTTGTCAAGCTTGGCATCGGAACGTTCGGGACGGTATGTTGAGGTTACCACCACACGTACATCAGATGTCAATGTATCAGACGAATCATTTGGTGCAGTTGTGGAGATATTACCAGAGGTCATGTCAGGCTCACCAGGAAGGCTGGATGCTGGAGTGGATGGTGTTGTGGCAGCATCCTTGGCAGCAGGTGGTGTGGATGTGGCTGCAGAGGAAGTGGATGATGCAACGGTGGTAGTCTTGACGGCATCCTCTACATCGTCATCTTCATCATCATCGTCGTCATCATCCGATGGCCTGACGGGCTTGACACGTTGCTCCTCGGGGAATACAAAGTGGAATGTTGCCAATTCGGCACCAGCCTCACCCTGTCCCTTGTTGACCTGTTCATCATCAGCCTTCTCCTGTCCCTCTTTCAAGATGCAATAACGATATTCACCACTCATACGAGCGGCAATCTCGGTAGTGCCAATAGGACGGACACTCAACGGAGCAGTGGATGTATACTCGAACACTTCACCGGGTTGTAATACAGGTTGACGTCCAGTAACACCCTCACCCTGAACGACATCCTTCATACTACTTCCCACCGTCTGGATTTCAAACCGACGTGAGAGTAACTGCACGGTATCCTTATCGGAATTATTCGTAATACGAACAGTATACTGAAAGCAATGCTTGCGCATGGGTGGGTCGGAATTCTCAGAATTGTAGGCACTTGATACCTCCACGGTCAATGGTCCGGTAGTGGAACTTGACGCCTCGTTGATTTCCAATTCATCATCTAGTTCTCCCTTGGTAACATCCTCATCACCCGGTAAGCGAGGCCGACCACTACCATCATTCTTCATAGCCTCGGCACGTGCCTGCGCTGCCTTACTCATTGGCTTATCGGCAAAGTCACCGGCACCATCCTCAGCCGCGTCTGCCTCCGCCAATCCTAATTCACCAACATCAGCATCATCAAAATCATCCTCAAATAAATTATTCATACGTTTTAAATCACCCACAAAGTCCTTCATGGTAGTATCAACAAAATTTCCCTTGGTTTTCATATACTCTTCACTAACAACTGTGGGGTCATCAGGCGTTTCACCACCCCATTGTTTTAATAACTCAGCACGTTTATCTTCATATTCCTTTTCTCGTTCATTAGCCCGTTCTTTATAACCCTCGACAGTCTCCTGTTCCATCATATTACGTAACCATTCCTCTTCCCGTTCTTGTTTAATTTTAGCAATTTCGGCAAATTCGGCCTCCTCATTTTGTTTTGGATTTTCAGTTGATTGCATTAATGCACGTACTTGATCTTTACGTGTTTGTTCTCTATTCACGGCATTCTCGTATGCCGTACGTCGATCTAACATACGTTCTAATCGTTCGTTTGATATTGCCATACCAATAATTTCAGATCGGGTGATGTATCCACGTGGATTATCGGCGTACTTTACCAATTGGGGTGGTGGTCCGCCTACCTTATCAATTAATGTTTTGAGTTTCTCAACATCTTCGGTATCATACTTGATGGCATCACCTAATCGTTCATTCAATTCATACCACGGATCGGACTTTTCACGTTCCGATGCATCCATGGCAGCCTCATTCATTGCCATGTAATCATTTGCACGACGTAATGTTGGTACGTCAGTTTGACGTAATCGTCTAATAACATTTAAATTCTCCTCACGTTCCTCTTCACTTAATGGATTAACATTACTTTCCGTACTATTCATAATTTCCTCATCACTTAATTTAGTTAGTAATTCTTGTGCCTGGGCCATACTTAGTTGTTCTTTATTGTCCTTTCCTTCCCATCCGTACTTACCCGGTCGGGGTTTAATGTAGGGATTAGGATCCCATGGATTAATATCAATATCACGACCGATCTTTTGTAAGAACTTTTCTTTCTCGGCTTCCATCATTGAGTAAGTGTCGATTTGACGTTGTTGTGAGGATTCTGAGGAGGATGCGCCGGGTGTATCGGAGGCTAGTTCATCTTTGGAAGAATCATCGTTACCGTCATCACCGCCTGGTGGACGTTCAATCATACCACCGCCTACCATTGATAGACATGTGTTATAACTACAGCTTGAAGAAGGTGCACCATGATATCTAATTGATGATGCAGATGGGACAGTGTTGATACTTGGTGCACTAACAACAGAGGTAGTACCACGATGGACTGTAGTTTGAAGTGTTGGTGTAAAGGGAGTGACATATGGTGAGGATGCCAATACTATACTTAATGCTATTGATAGCTTCATGGCTGTACTAAAAGATATTGTTTATGATGTGTTGTAACTTTTTACTCTGTTTTTGTTATAAGGTTTTTATTGCAATGTTGATATCTGTAGGTTGGATATTCTATTACTACTATTGTACCAAATTATGATCTGTGTCTAATAAATGAGTATATCGATATTATTTGCTTGTTGTTATTGTCATTGGCCGGCATTTATGAGTGTAGTAGCAGTCGTCATATTTATGAACTCGAATTCGGCAAAACCAGCTTGATTTTTGAGGTATCCGGTTAGATCTCGGTATCCAAAACAAGTAAAACTAAAGTGTTGATCAGCCCTCAGAGAATGTAGTACCTATTGTTGATACTGATTGGTGATAATAATAATAAAACAGTATATAATATATTAATAATAGAACATACTACATATTCAGTAGTGTGAATTGATTTTTGAGTTTGTTGGACTTGCATAATGTCTTTTTTAATATTAGGGTAGTCCTTAAGCTAAACACTCCCACATCTGTCCAAACTAACTTCCGTCTCTTTCTTTCTATAGTAACCATTTGACATACTTGCTGTCTCGTTGTCTACTAAACCAAAATCCCAATACAGCACTACTACTACAAACGTCGTGATATAATAGATATGTCTATTTGTCAACACCACTCATGTGCACGGCAAGGTCAACCAAACGGTTCGAGTATCCCCACTCATTATCATACCATGAAATAACCTTATGGAAGGTATCATTCAAGGCAATGCATGCAGTACCATCAACGATAGATGATCGACTATCATGGACAAAGTCTTGAGATACAACGGCATGATCAGTGTATCCCAACACTCCCTTCAATCCATCACTCTCACTTGCTGCCTTGAGTGTGGCTAACATTTCATCCTTGGTACATCCCTTCTTTAACTTGATGGTTAAGTCAACCATGGAAACATCGGGAGTAGGACAACGAACGGCCATACCAGTTAGTACACCATTGAGTTCGGGAATTACTTTTCCGACGGCCTTGGCGGCACCAGTTGAGGAGGGGATAAGGTTGGCAACAGCGGCACTAATGATGGAAAGATGAAAAGAAGGTGAGATAATTTAGGAGATAGGATGAAACAGATAGATAACAAATGCAATAGTTGAACTCATATAATATGAGAACACTAATCAGCAATCTTTCTTATCAGATCAGAAAAAACAATATAACTTACCGTCCACCACGCCAATCCTTACCACCACGAGCGGGACCATCAACAACAAGCTGTGTAGCAGTACTAGCATGAACAGTAGTCATTAATCCCTCCTGAATGCCATACACCTCATTAATAACCTTAGCCAATGGAGCCAAACAGTTGGTAGTACAACTCGCATTACTAACAACATCCGCTGATCCATCATACTTGGTATGGTTAACACCAACAACATACATGGGTGCATCAGCCGAGGGTGCTGAGATGATAACCTTCTTGGCACCGCCACCTAAATGTGCCTTGGCCTTATCAGTAGTAGTGAAGACACCCGTTGATTCACATACGTAGGTGGCACCAATACTACCCCATGGAATATCGGATGGATTCTTCTCGGCAAAGAATTTAATACTAACCTTACTCTTACCATCATCAATGATTAATGAATTACTCTCAGCATCGGCGGTTACGACACCGGGATACTTGCCGTGGACGGAATCATATTGAAAGAGGTAGGCGGCATAATCGAGTGATAGGAAGGGATCATTGACGGCGACAGGCATTACATCGCCGGAGTGTTCGAGTGCTGCACGACAGACTAGACGGCCGATACGGCCGAATCCGTTGATACCTAATTTGACAGTCATATTTGTTTGTAGTATGTATTTTGATTGCTGGTAGTAAATTATGGATCTTTGTGGATATCAATTATCAATATCATTTTGAGGTTCAACCTCAGAAGAAACTTCATGGATCGGAACTTACACTCCGCCAGCCTTTAGATTTCCCAATGCTTAGTTGTAAGAGGATTGCTAACTCACCTTAACTCACCTCCTATATAGAGAGTGTTAAATGTTATTGTTTATAAACCTGGTGAGATCTATTGTGCACTTATTAGTGTTTATAGGTAAGTGTTTAATTTGATGTGCATATAATATGCTTATATTATGATTCTTTTTAACTCCCCTGTACTCCTCTAACATTGCAATCTATCTATTCATTTACTGTATATATATGTAGCGTCGTTTGTGTGGTCTATTATTGGTTGACATACGTCGTTTGATGGTATAATTAGCGGTATTTTTCTCAGTTGGTGGGGTGATTGGTTATAAGATATAGATTTGCGAATGGATCTTTTGCTATCTTTTTGGGTGTGCGGTGTAGCGTATGTTGGTTGTGCTACTGATGAGCTCTGGTCCACTCCTGACCATAAGAGGAATGAGCATGATCCAAAGCAACGGGTAGGGGAAGTGCTGCCCAAATTTTATTCAGTATTTGTTTATTGTTGCTCATACCACACACATCATTCTCTCTTTTTTCTTTTCTCTACAATATTTATCATACAGATTGTATAAGTATACACAGCATGTATTAATATCATTATTCATATAGAGTGTTTTGTGTGTTGGTGTGTTGGTGTTATTAATAGTGGATTGTTGGTGTGAGGTATAATGGCAAGTAAAAGTGATAAAAAGACAGAGTGTTCACATGATGTTGGTAAAGCACCACTAGGAAAAGTTGTCGAATCAGGACAGGAGCATACTGGTAGATGGACTAAGGAAGAACACGAGGCATTCTTGTCTGGGTTACAGACGTATGGTAAGGAATGGAAGAAGGTTGCAGCACGTGTGAAAACTCGTACAGTTGTTCAAACACGTACACATGCACAAAAGTATATCCTAAAACTACAAAAGAAGGCAGCTTCATCTGTTGACAAAGAAACCAAGGTCATTGATTCATCAGACAGGCCAGCAAAGCGACAGAAGAAGATCTCCGCTGGGAAGAGTGCAGACGGACGATACGAATACGCTACATTCACTCCTAGTATAAGTGCTCCTTCTCATGCTGGTTGTGTCCTAACACCTGATGTTAGTATCTGTTTAGATGCATACCCACCATCTGCTCAATCAGCACATACTTGTCCACATTGTACAAAGGGATTTAGTAGCAAACAGCGTTTAGATTATCATATTGGTGAGTAGTGATTTTTGGTGATACTTAAATTATACTAGTCTTTATCTCATGTTGTGCATCTCATCAGAAAAACAAGTGTGTACAAAGGCACCAAAGAAGCAGCAGCAGAAGAAAAAACCTGTTGAGGGTGTCCATAAGAAGAAGACTTCTGTTAAGAAGAAGAAGGCCCCTTGTCAAATGCAGGAGACAAAGGAGAAACGAGCAAAGCGTGCTGCATATAACAAGAAGATTAGAGATGGACCTCTCAAGAAGTGCAGCAAGTGTGGTGCAGAAAAGAAAAGGTGGTGTTATCATATAGTTGAGTGGGACAAATTGGAAGATGATGAACGGTCATGCAAAGTTTGTGCTATTGCCGTGACAGAGGCTTTGGTTGATGAGCTCCGCTTAAACTTGTCTGACAATGAATTTATGAAGTCTATCAAACGACTTAAGGTATTCCCTCGGTTTACAAAGATCTACACAGGAGTGCCTTTATCAAGATCAATGACAACCAGTACACAAATATGTTCTCCGAAAGCGGCAATTCCTCAGTTTTCAAAGTACTATGCAGGAGGGCCTATTTCTGGATTGGACGAGACACCTCTTGGTAGTAGAGCAACAAGTGACGCCCTATCTGGTGTCACCAATGAGACAACTAATCTTCTTGAGACGCCAAGTGGTCGCAACCAAAGTGAAGCTTTTACTCGCCGCGGGGGTACTAGTAGTATTGGCATTTCATTAGGTAATCTCAGTGCTCATCGTAGTGCTCCTCATGAACAAAGGGTTGCTCAATTTGAAGACCATGAACAACAGTACCCATCGGATAATGTTGTGCCGAATGTTACTAGGTATACAGTAACATTTGATCTAACTAGTGTTGATGGTGACAAGTTGGGCATTCATTTAAGGACATTAGACAGTAGGTATCTTACTGTGTGTATGCTCGAGCTTGATCGATTTGGGACAAGAACAAAAGGGGTTGGTAAGTTTATCTAGTGAGGAATGTATATGATATCGTTATTACTAGCTGACATTCCTTGTATCATATCTTAGGTCCTTTTGGTGAAGAATTCAAGGTTCAAGTCGGCGATCTCCTTGTACCTTTAGTGCGAAATGAAACGGCATCTCAGAATACACAAGCATTACTAGATTG
>Ga0214477_100719_pt1 | contig 21193 bp, 16 predicted proteins | sample M1_20Mar14CPVII9_FD_165058 | JGI IMG/M metagenome (GOLD analysis project Ga0214477, IMG submission 165058) | Marine eukaryotic communities from Monterey Bay, California, United States - M1_20Mar14CPVII9sort6BwellC16 | ecosystem: Environmental > Aquatic > Marine > Unclassified | place: USA...
CCGTACCAAAAGTTGCCGATGGTGTGAAGCGATTAGCATTAATTTCGGGTAGAACTGTTGATAATCCAAAGTTATTAACTGAGGCTATTAAGGCTGGATGTTCGGTTATCTATTTGGAGAAGCCTGGTAAGTTATTATCGTTGTTGTTGATGTGTTATAGGTTGGTTGAACACATGATATGTGTGTATTGCAAAGACCAAAACTTATTTTGATATTCTCATATACTTTCAAAGGTGCACCAACTGTTGCTGAGCTCAAGTCAATGAAGAAGGAAGCTGCTGATGCCAATGTTGAGATTTGCAGTAAGTATAATATGTGCTAAGTGTTGTGTATGTATCTTTTGCAATGGTTCTCTAACTTTGAACCATATCCTATATTCAATAATATTCAGTGGGATATAACAAAAATGTATGTAAATATGTACGCAACGCACGTGAATTTGCCTCCTCGACACCCGGATCACATGTTACATTCGTATCGAATAATACCTACGAGAATAATGCCGCTAGCTTAGGTGAATGCTTCGAAAGGAATGCCGAGGGTATGTTAAAGAATATGGCTATTCATGAATTGGCATTATTGGCAAGCTTTTATGATGTTAGTATTGATAATATTGACAGTGTTGAGGTTGATAAGGAGTTTAGTAGTTTGCAGACACTCAAGGGACCAAGGTATGTGCACAATGTTTGTTAGTCTTTGTTTATAGGAACCGACGATCCATATTTCTAACATATAACATCAATCAAATCTCTTCTTTTATACAATCATATCTCATCTCAGTGGTAAGGACTTTACAGACTTTGACAAAGCCAAGTTTACCATCAAAACCAAGAATGGCAAGTCAGTATCAGTCCAAGCTGATCGGTGCGGTGGGGATACATCCTACGCCATGGTAAGCGATGAATCAGGCAAGGAACTATTCCGACATTCCATGCCAGATGAAGAAGATGAGGCCAATGTGTCAGTTTTGGAGGCAAAGTATCCTGGTGCTATGCCATACTTCTTCTCCCAGGATCCTGATTATATTACCGTGAAGGAGAGAGTTGCCAAGCTATGTGCCAAGGGCGAGGCAGCGAAGGATATTGCGACGATAGATATTGCCATTGCCGCTTTGGAAGTTGGAGAGTACCTAACACCTTTGATGAAGGAGAAGCTGAGTTAAAAAGAAACAATATAGGATTCTAGATATGTGAATGTGAAAGCATGTGGGATGTGTCCTTTGTGTTGTGTTTGATAGAGGGAAATGAGACTAAAGTTGAATCGCTCATGAATGGAAAGAGTGAGGAGTCATTGATATAGAAAGTGAACTTAAATAAAGCAAGCCCTTAAATTGATACTGATTGTATTCACTAAGCTTAGTTTCTACTTCTTATATGCGCCTTGCATTGGCTTGACATGTAAGGCTGGTGATACTAGGAAAAAGCCACATTCTACAACCTATGACATTAGTACCGGAGCGCGCGAGGCTTCTCTCTCATTTTAGTTTTTGTTACAAAACAAAGAGTTGTGATTATAGGCAACCTAGTCATATCGCCTATTAAATCGATTATTTATACATATTGGTTATCGCATATCGAGATATTGGATAAATTGATTGACATCTTTATCTTCGAGCGGCGGCTGGTTTCATTTTAGACGTCGAGGGAGAAAATTTCACAAACATAAAAGTCATAAATAATACTCAAGTTTTAGGTTTGATAGAGAGGCCCCCATCAATAGTATACAGCCCCCACATACCAATTACCCAATCAAACTAAACCAATACACATCTGATATATTTATATATCGACAAGAAACATATATATCGTATCAACCTCCTGGAAACAATACCACAAAAAATAAAGATATGATAAAATTTACCAGATCAACAAAGAAAAAAATAGATAAAGTCCGTCATCCCTCTTCTAGTAATGGACGGTCACACTCCCGAGGACCCGCCGATGGACGATCAGTATCATCAGCATACTCGACACATTCTACACGGTCTGATTATACCGATGGTAATTCCTACGCTAATGCCAATAACGGTAGTAGTAATATAGATAGAAGTTCAAGAAGACATCATAAATCTAGGGGTGGGACCAGTGTGGCTAGCTCGACTGGTGGTAGTAGAAGATTTAGTAGTGCACAGAGTGTTGCTAGTATTAGTAGTGCTAGTGTCTTTGCCCCTAGTGTTGCCACGGTAAGTTTATATTTGTTATATTTTTGGGGAATTTTGTGCACAAGATGTGTCTAATTTTATATGTTTGCAATTTATATAATTGTACTGACCCAAATCTATACCCTAATAAACAAATTATATAGAATCAAAGACATAGAGATGATGGACTTGGTGGAGGAGGCGGCGGTGGCGGTGGTGGTGGATTACAACCCTCCTCAGCCCGTCTATTACGTGACCTTAACAAATCAGCACATTCCTCATTACTATCCTCCCTCGGCACGGCAGCCTCCCGAACATTCCGTTCGTACAAAATGTCATTACCTCGCTGTCCACCACCCATTAAAACTGGCTCTGCATCCTCTGGATTAAATACAAGTGCCTTATCCAATGATAATAATAATACACCTCCCGTTGAAACTGATTTAGAATTATTGGGTAGGACAGTCCACGCGGTTAGTTCAGCATTAACTGAACCCCCAAAAGAGGGAGATAGATATATGATATATGATGTTAGTTTTAATCCCAAGGGATGTGTATGGGATGCATTAATTGTTGTTCAGGTACAAGATGATGATGATGACGAGAATGACAATAAAAGTGATAACGGGAGGAGTAATTCACGTAGTTCACGAAGTAATCGGAATCGTAGTTCACGTAGTAATACACGTGGCAATAGTAAAACACGTTCAAAGAATGGTAATAGATCAAGGTCACAATCACGCTCATCTCGATCCATATCAAAAAATGGTGATGTTAATAACAACAGTAAGGATGGTGAAAATAAAACATTTACATTCCCAATTAAGGTAACATGTGCCGAAGATGATGATGTATCCGATAATTTACCACCCCAAAGTAAGAATGATCCACCCCGAGCTAAAACATATGCAGTCGATTTATCTGTCATTGATGATTCGATACATCATCCAATAAGCAAGTGGAGTACCGCCGAGGCAGCTGAGCATCGTGATGATATTAAGAATGCAATGGAATGGGTTAGTTATGGTATTAGACGGAGTATGGCACGGAGTATGTTCCCACAATTTCCCGAGGGGTGCCAGGGGAAGTTGTTTCGGGAGGTATACCAGTTGAATAAGAAGGTGAGTTTGAGAATTGTAGAATTTGTTTGGGAGGTTTATAGAGGGGCGTTTACTCAACATTCACACAAATCTCACAAATTTCAATTCTCCAAACCTTTAGCTTAAAAGTGGAACATTCTCAACAGTATGTCGAGGTGTACATCGTGCCACCGGACGACAAGTTGCCGTAAAGTGTATTCTACGTAAAAAGATTGAACCCTCAGTCGATGCCGCAGTATTCGAGGAAGTATTAATCATGTCCGGTTTACATCATAAATATATCTGTCCAATGATTGATTACTTCGAGGAAGATCGATGTCACTTTGTTGTTATGGAATTAGAAAAGGGTGGAGATTTATGTGAACGTTTAAATGATAAGGGAACATATTCAGAAGATGATGCACGAACGTGTATTCGGAATGTTACCGAGGCTATGGAGTTTGTACATGCCAAGGGATTTGCCCATTGTGATATTAAACCAAGGAATTATTTGTTGAGGAGTAAGAGAGATGATGTGGATGTACGGTTGGCTGATTTTGGTTTTGCACAGCATGTTCATGCCCCGAATAGTTTGACGAGTCAATGTGGAACCCCATTCTTTGTTGGTAAGTGATGATGGGATGGGATTATATGAACTTCACTTTATTACTCCCTGTACTCACACATCTCTCCCACTTTCCCATTACAGCCCCCGAGGTGATTAATCGAAAACCGTATGATCAAAAGGTTGATATGTGGAGTATTGGTGTGACATGCTATCTCCTCTTGTGCGGTGACACCCCCTTCAATGGAAAGAATCGACAGCAGTTATTCCGAAGAAGATCCTGCCTTTCCTGATGACAAATGGGGTCACGTATCCGATGACGCGGTTGATTTTGTAAAAAAGATGCTATCCAAGGACCCAGCAAATCGATTGAGTGCCGATCAGGCTTTAAAACATAGATGGTTGATGACCAATAAGCCAGTGGAACGACAACCGTCTCGTGGATTAGAGGCTAGTACTGAATTATCAGATAAGAAATCCCGTGGAAGCAGTCGGGGAAGAACGCCAAAGTCTCCACCCTCGACTAATGAACTTTCACGGGAGGGTAGCAAACGCAGTACCAAGAGTGATGATCGTAATGTTCGATCAAAGTCACGAGATCGGGAACGTAATAATAATCGTAGCAAATCACGTGACCGCAAGAGTGCCAACCGCCCACCTCCGCCACCAAAACCACAAGCAGCTCTCTCGCCATCATCAAGCTCTGGCACTACTGCTGCAAAGAGGATACTGAACAGCTCGGGACAAAATATCTCTGATGAGAATGCAAGATTATTAGATATTATTAAGGCTCAGGATGCCAAGATTGAGAAATTAGAACGTATGGTCAAACGGATGTTAGAGCCTGATGAAGATGTACATGAATGTTGATGTAGATTGAAACATGTAAATACGAAATTAAATGATTTACTTTGATTGACAACTGATCACTTTCTGTACTCCTCTTCCAATATCATGACATAAACTTCTTCAGCTTCTCATTCTCCTCTTTAATTGATTGAATTAGTGGAGCTCGGATAAAGCTCTTTACAAGGTGTGATTTTAATCCAATCTAATGGTTGCAACAAGAAAAAGTGCACAAGATGTGAGCAATGATGATTTCTAATCCATTAAACAACAAACAAAACAAAGACATACCGTCTCTATATCATACACAGTTCGCCGTATTGTTGATTGCCCCAATTCATACTCTATATCAAAGGTAAATACCGCCCCTTCCTTAGCAAGCAAACTGGGTGGAGTTGTTACACGTATATTGTAACTTAAATGACATGGTTCTCCGCTTGTTAATTTCTGTTTATTGCAATCACATTGTTGTGTATTGGTACATAATATAACTGAACCGTCATTAGATGTTATTGACCATGCATCCGGAGCTTCTTTTGGTTCATCTTTAATTGTTCCCTGCTCACAATCTGGTGTGACCTTTAGCCAAGTTGAACGAGTTAGAAAATACTCGCGTGCTTGAAGAGGTGTCATTTTAGTATTCCATTGATCTGTATGTAGTAACTTCTTCTGATTTCCTGTCTTTGTATATAATTTAAATGTTTGTTGAGATGGTATTGAGGGTGAAGATAACGTATTGACGGGTGATATAATCAATGCCGTCAAGAAGATAAGACAGCTGCCAATGCCAATGCGATTAATAGGAGACATTTTCAATCTAAGGATATCGTTTTTTTTATACCTAATGAGGAAACCAATGTACTAAATTCTCAGAGAGGACTGTAAAGAACAGAGTATATTAGTACTCTATGCCACCACCAATGGATGCTACGGCCACAAATCAAATGTAACTAAGGGCTCGGGCTACTCGCTCGGGAGAGGATACACAAAGTAGAGGACATGTGTCTTCTATGAATAAAAATTAAACGGTCAATATCATTGCAATAATGCACAGATTCGAGAGGCCTCCGTCGGCCTTACAATCTATCATCATTATATCACTCCTGTAACCTGCCATCGTATCAGTAGATAGGTGAGTTTATTGTGCTATCTGTAATACAGTAGTAAAAGTGCTCATATCTTATGTCAGTATCTTTTTGAGTAGATATTTTGATTTGGTTGATATAATGTATGAGTTGATTGTTGATATATCTTCGATCTCATTCTCTCTTTAATGGCCATAATAGCAAGGAGAATATAGTACCTACTAGACACATACATCATCATGAGCATCATCAAGATATTGGGGCGTATAATCACAGCCCTCGTTCTACTGGCTGCAATCTTCCTTGGATGGCTACGAACAAATAAACCAGCGTACGGGGTAATCTTCGCAACTATTAGTCCACTCCTTGAGGGATATGCTCCGCCTTTACTTGTCGGCCATGGAAAGATGAAAGGAACACCTGAGGTGCCCGATGATATGACGCCTTCACCAAGACCAGAGAATGAATTATTTGCTCCTCTTCCCGGGGGCTATCAACTACCTTTGAGTGGAATTGGTATGTGTTGTAGACATACAGCTTATGATGATGTCTTGGTTCGACGAACTATTCTATGGTATCTACTTCAGGGAGGTCGTCACATCGATACTGCCCACGTATATCGCAACCACAAGGCCATTGGACTAGGAATAAAAGACGCTATCGACAGGGGAGTACCAAGAAGTGAAATCTTTCTTGTAACAAAGCTTTTCCCGCCGCATTATGGTTATCAATCAACATTGGATCTTGTACCTACCTTTCTCGATGAATTGGGTTGTGATTATATAGACCTGGTACTTATGCACGCCCCCAAGATGCCGCTGGCATTAAACGATTGTGGTGCATTATCTGATAAAGAATGTCGTCAGACAACATGGAAGGCATTATCTGAGTTAAAGGAGAAGGGAGTAATGAGAAACATTGGAGTTTCCAACTTTGATAAGAAACTATTGGAAGAGATTAAAGAAGTCAAAGATGGGGCACCTATTGCTAATCTTCAGATGCAGTACAATGCATTCGTGCCTCCGAAGCAACACGAAACTTTTGACTACTGTATGGAAAATGATATCAGTGTCACGGCATACTATCCTGTCGGAGGTGTACTTGACAAAGAGAAGGCAAACAACTCTACTTTGATTGCAGAGCTGTCTAGCAAGTATGGCAAGTCGACCTATCAAATTCTCTTGAGGTTCGTTGTACAGAAGGGAGCAGCAGTAATTCCTGGCACAGGCAATCCTAGCCATATGAAAGATAACCTGGATGTGTACTCTTGGAGTCTCTCTGATGAGGACATGGAGAGGATGATCGTATTGAGAAATAGTGAGGAGGCAAAGAAGATGATCTACTTTGATATGAGTGAACTTTAAGTTGCTCATGTGAAGAAAGGAATGTTTGTTGTAAAAGAGATATACATTGTAGTAGAAAGAGAAGATCAAATTGTATAGAAAGTTGAGTCATTAATGATATCTTTAAGTTACTCTGGCAAGTCATGTAGACTCAACTCTTTCTTTGTATTGGCAGTATCCTCATCACAATGCTTCTTCTTGTAAAACAAGGCAGCCTCATTCAAGAAGCCAATTGATGAACATATCATAAATGCTTCCCTTTTTTCGACTACCGCAGAATATTCAACTTTCTTATCCAAGAATGGCGGCTTCTTGTACTTATAATTTCCACTTCCTATATCCAAAGATGGTTCTGCCAAGAGTGGACTCTTGCAAGTAAAGAAGTCGGTCGGTAGCTTCTTCTTGGCGAAAAAGTCATTATCACCCACGCCATATCGATGACAAAAGTGCAATACATTTGGCAGTGGATGTAGTTCTGTATCAAGGCTATTCATGGCAAACGAGCACACGTCATCGCCAGGGATGTCATCTATTAGCTGCCAACCTTCTCCTCCGCCGTCATCACCAGCTCCTGATGTTGAAGTATCACTGACCATTAATGAAGCCATGAGCTGATGAGGCAATTTCAAATGTGCAGTTGCTATACTAAACGCATACATTTCAGCAAGTAATTCCGGAAACAGTGCATGCACCTCAGGGACAAATGCAGCCCATTTGACTGCGATGGAATACATATCTCGCGCGGTAGCTATATAGGGCGGACCTAAAGCGTATGATCTCAATGCCTCCGTAGTTGTTACCTTTGTTGCAGGAGAGTCAAAGCCAGCTACCGGTGCATACTTCAACCAAGCGTCCCTATAACCATATTCTTGTGAAGCAGGATGACCATGTCGTATAACAAAAGTAGGTTTGTTCTCAAACAGTGATAGATTACTATCAACATTCTCACCACCATTTGAACTACCACCACGAAAGATATCATTTGGTGATTCAAAATATCCAGTGATTGGCCTAATCAATAACTGATCAGGGTCTAATAGAGCAATGATTGTATCATGTTTCCATGGCATTTGTGTTTCTGGATCTATTCCAAGCTCATTCTCCATCCAATGCAATAATCCGAATGGCTTGTTGAAGAATTCATATTCAGTATCTGTGGCCTTTCCATTGGCATCCTTGACACTTGAGAAATGTGGAGTTAAATGCAGTTCAAACCTTAATGATAATGATTGTATGTGTTTTGAATGCCACTCTATTAATGATTGCTTCTCCTCTTCTGTACACCCACTTGCAATTTGTGTTACTCTACCTGGCTGTCTTATTCTCAATGCTGAAACAAAGAATTGATATGATTGCCATTGTTGATATGGACTACAATCTGTAGAGAATACAACATGTATCAATGTATCCCCCGGGCCCGTTCTTAATGCCAAGTCTTCCAACTGTGTCAAATCCCATTCATGTTGTTTCTTCTCCTCTAATAATAGACTATCAGAATCTTCGTCGACAAGATGATGTTTCAACCATTCTTTAGCTCGTAATCTACCTCGTTTTATCTTCCCTTTAATTATACTCTCCTCTCGCTGTATATCAGTTAGGACCTCCTCTTTAATAGTTGGATTATCTTCAACTACCAATACTATTGTTAGAAACCATATTGTTACTATTATTGCTAATACTCCCCATACCTTTGGTGATAGTGAGTTATATATCCTCAATGATATACTACTTCCCCTTTTATTATTAGAGTACATATGGATTGGTACGACGAGATCCTGTGTTTAGAAATACCATATCTAATACATCAAATAAACTTGAAGTTGTTTCAATATATCACCCAACGGTTTCAAATATCATCTGATGGCTATCAGTGTTAAGAAATACCATATCTAATAACATACACACCTGGGCTCAACCAAACAACATCTAATGGCAGCCAATCTCATCACAGAGCCCGTAAGTGTACTAAATAAAGTGGGGAGAGGATACCATGCTTTTGTGGTATCTTTTTTATTCCCAAATGCATGATCCACAATGCACTCTTGAGCATCATAGGGGAAGATCTTGCCAACATACCTGATAAAAGAATGCATTGGTGTACATGGCAGGTGACATAATAGGCTCATAAGATATATTTATATCGGAACAATAGTATAAGTTTTTAAAAGATACCAAAAAATAGTTCATACTTACTCGACATCAAACTTTCCTTATACTCACATCATATCACCTATTATCATGTCTGGATTAGATGTTATACAACGATTAAGAGCAGAAACTTTAAAGAAAGACACAGAAGATAAATTGCAAAACCATCCATTTCTCAAAGCTGCCGAAGATGGTACTTTGACTCTATCTCAACGACGAGCGTTCGCGTTTGAACAATATAAAATTCAATTATCAGATGCTATATCTTTTGCAGCGCTTGCTGGACATACAGGTTTCATACCTACATCTCTTAGTAATATAAGCGTTCCAGAACTACCCAACACATCAAAAGAAGAGGAAGAAATTAATTTGTTTCAATTCCTGTTAGGAGGAGAAGTGTATGCTGCTTCATTGCTTCTATCTCATGCAAAATCATTGGGGTTAGATGATGAAGATGCATTAAGATCTCCATCTAAGGTTGGGTATCAACTATCAGCAAAATCACAAGCATATCCATCTTACTGGTCAAAGTTAGCATTATCAAACAATCGAGGAGCAGGAGCAGCTGCTATAGCATTGAACTTTCCAGCATGGGGTGAAATGTGCAATCGTTTACTTAAAGCATTGGCATCAGGAGATTATGGTTACAACAATATAGACGATGAGCAACTTGCTTTTATCAAATTCTTTGCAACACCAATAGAGGGGCTTGATAAGATGGCAGCATCGATCATTGAGAAGGAAGATATCTCTTATGATGACTTGGTTGAGCATGTAAGACTTCTGCAAGAGTATGAATTACTTTTTTGGGACGGAGTGTTCGAGGCTAAATAACACAAATGATAATACATATTGAATACACGATGCAACTTCATCTTTATCTATCATGTAGTATGATTGAGATCAAGCAAAACTTTATCAATGAGCGCTTCAAATGCCGTGTTTTTCATAGTAAAGTTGCCATAAACTTTATTCGACGAGTCACATATTACACAGATGTCATCATCATTTGCATCATCTCCACACTCTTGAACACTTTGATGATGACCATTTAGCAGGGCCATATATCTAGGATTGCCGATAAACGTTGGTATATGACAGCCAAGTTCAATAAAAGTCGTCCCGTCAACCGAAAAGATACTGTTAACCATTTGTGCTCCATGAACCATGATTGCTGCGTCGGCACTGTTGAATAGAGATGCTTGCTGTATTATAGAGTATGAACCAAAGTCCTCAATCATCTGGAAATCTACCCCTTGATACTTTGATTGTTTGCTCAAGGTATCTACTAATCCGTCCATCCCTTCAAATACTCGCCTTCCGCTCGGTTTATGTGCATACAAGAGAAGTTTTGTATGTTTGTTCTCCTCATCTTGCTTCTCATCATGGTAATTTCTACCACGATCAAGGTTGAATGATTGGAATAGTATGTCTCGAAATTCGTCAAATAATGACTTTGTCAGTACTTTATGCTTTAAGCCTCTCTGTATTGCAATTTCGGTAACGTACAATGATTTGTAGCATGTTAATGTAGTATTTGAAGTAGGGGGTAGCTCCTTTGCATCATTACCAAAGGCATTCATTGATCTTAATATTCGGCAATACCAATCGTTGTTTGTATCCGAAAGACATCCTTCTATACTATGGCTGTTTATACCCTTGAATGGATAGGTAGTATTCTTGAACTTTTGCCAATGAGGAAGATACATCAATAGGTGATCAAAGAGACTGTGACCAATGTTATCAGCTTGAAAATTTAGAGAAAGTACTGGTTCATTGTAATACCGAATAGATTCAGCAGTTGCAGGTACTTGCTGCTTTCCCCACAAGTTGGTCAAACTCTGAGCATCTGGTTGCAATCTGCACTGATTCCAATCTGTTATATCTGATGCATACATAACATGCGTAGATGTGAATCCACATTTATGACCAACCTCTTCTTCATCGCGACCTGTCTCATTCCAATGATGCATTAATGGAGCAGAGCAAGTAACACATCTTAATGGATTCCTCATCGTCTTATCATCGTTGGGAGTAAAGTATATAATTCCCTGTAAATTCCCCTCACAATGATTAACAGACTTGCGGCAAGTTTCAGATAACTGCTTGGTAAGGCATACATTGTTGAATTCGTATAATCCAGGGATATCCCGATTGACTAGAAATGGTCCACAGCAATGAAAAGAAGTAGATATTGCAGTAGATATTGCAGATGTGACAACAATTTCTACACAATTTCTACCATGGTCGATATTATACATTTTCTACATCAATATCTACACAATCTATCTAAAATAGACAACTTGCTTTGACGGAGACATAATCTAACAATATCCACGGCAATTTCTACAAATGGTATCTTAATATGCAATAACTACTACAATATCTACTGATGACATCGAATTCTGCCGTTACTTTGTGGATTGATGTTTTATTTTCTAAGAAGTCTGTGTAGAGGTATGGCACATAGAGTAGCTCATAATTTAGCAACAGCCACTATCAACACACCTCTATTGCAATAACACCATCTATATCTACTACATCAGACTAATCACAGATGGGCTGCCACCGAGTAATATCATTATTGCAATCAGCACTATCACCATCCCGACGACGCCGAGTACACGACGATGTTTTTCTTCTACTGCCGCCAACGATGTGCACCAGCCACAACAAGTTGTATTGATAACTGATGAAGTAGAAGAGAGAGGTATGCATGGTATGGATCATCGATTTATCGATCAACCCATGCACCTACTATGTCCATGGCACGTCGCCCACTACGCCAGTCTACGCCGCCTCCCGGACACATAGGCACCATCGGACCATCGGCGGCCGCCACTCATGATACATTCATAGGAAGGAGTTGAGCGATTGAGAGGGCGGTAAAGTTGAAGTATCTTTGGCGGGGGATACCATTTGAGTTGATTGAGCTGGATGAGGAGATAGATGTGGAGCTAGTAAGTGAATCGAGGACTGCCTGGATGGTGGCGGCGGCAACAAGGTTATGATCATCAACACTACCGTGATGATCGTTGTTATTTAAACAAGCGGCGGCGGTTGCAGAGAAAGAGGAGAGAGACCATACGACGAGGAGAGACGAATATCATTCATACCCATATCATGTTATTTTTAGATGATAGAAGAAGCTACTATCTATAACAATAAGTAAAAACAATTGCAACAACAAATGAATACCAACGGATAGTAGAGATTGCTGTAGAATTGGTTACTTCGGGTAGATATTGTTGTAGAATTAGTTGCCGTAGAAATTGTAGTAGAAAGTGGTATCGCCAATCGTAGATATTGTAGTAGATATCTACCTCATTATACAACTATTGCAGTAGATATTGTACTTTAGCGATTAGCTGCAGCCCGATTTATCATTGGTAGAAATTGCAGTAGAAATTGCAAATCGAATACCATATCGTAGAAATTGTGTAGAAATTGGCAATATCTACTGCAATATCTACCTTTTTTCATTGCTGTGTCCTGAAGATATCATTTCTGGCATTGCAGTTATGTTGTTATATATTGTTGGTATTAGAAGATCGTGCTGATTTGATATAAGTTTTTGAATGGGATAATAGCTGCTTGTGATGGTGATGATATTATCGTGCATAGTGACTAGTGATATCATACAGCATAGAAAAGTCAACACTATGAGATTTCTTGAGGACGAACCAATCATCCTATTATTACTTCCTCTCCCTCTTCCATTTACCATACCTATACCTCCTCTGTGTATATCCGCTTCATCTTCACTACATATCTATCAACTACTGTTTCATACCAATATCGTATGTAGGTTGTTTGAATTCAGTAGCGCGGCTATGAGAGTTAGTAAATAGTATCGTACTATTAGTAGACATAAAGAGCAGCCGCGGTATCAGGTATCCCCCCTCTTTGTGCAGCTTGGCTGCTAGAGCTAGCTAGCCTTTTAAGGCTAGGCCGCAGGCGCCACAGGCATTCAGGTACTAGTACTATCGGGCCGCTACGAGTATAAGCCTCCTTTGTATATATACTCCTCTACAATGATACCAAATATTGACATTCAACGTTTAGCCTTCCTTGTTTTATCATCACTTGCCCTCGTAAATGCCTGGGGGGTTTGCTCTGGTGATAGTTTAAAATGCATGACGGATGATAGAACTACTTGTTTACAAACAGGTGATTATAATTCAACGACTAATACAGTGAGTAGATATTAAGAAGATTGTGATTGTTATTCCTTATGTATCTATTTGCTCCAATTACTCATCTTTACAACACTATCATCAATACCATTACAGTATTCCAAGTGCAAGTGGTTTGATTTTGGTTGGTTGATAGGATGCATAGTTGCCGCATTTGTACTTATCCTAATTCTCTTTGTCAATAGATATATGGAAGCATCGCACCGTATTGCCGAGTTAGAGAAGCGATTAAAGAGAAATGATGATGCACTGTTAACACCCGAGGAGAGGAGGGAAGCTAATGTCAGAGATGAACCAAGTGCCAGAGATCAAACAGTACCTGTCAGTTCTGGCTGGGGTGCAATCGGATTGTAGAAAGATACACAACAATTACAAAGCATGGTTACTAGTAGTAATGAACTTGAACTGCTGTACAACAAAGATTGGACCTGTTTTAATGTAGAATAAAACTAAATCTTAGTTTAATTCCTGTCTTGATTAGAAACAACAACACCATTCATGTTACCGTATCCCATACTCTCCAACAAATCTCTTGTTTCCCTATCAATACCAATAGTCTCCTGCTCCAAGGCACTAACCTCAGGAACAAAGTCCAAACGACGTTCACGTTCCTCCTCTTGTAACTTCAAGGAGATGTTACGTACGGGTCCCTTGGCAATACGTTTCATTAAATGTGTAGTGAAGCCTGCAATCTTATTACGCATACGCTTCGAGGGGGTGATGGCAATTTCATCAATGATACGTTTATTGGTGTGGAAGTCGAGGGTTAGACGAGGGTAGTACTTCTCGACGATGGTACGTGCTGACTTCTTAACTGTCTTGGTACGGACTCCCTGTGATTATAGGAATAGAATAGAGTATTTGGTGAGATACATGATATACAAAAAGTACTTACGCCGAGAATCTGCAGTAGGCGGATGTCATCGATCTGGTGGTACTCCATGGTAGACTGAACAACAACACACTTGAAGATTATTATTGCAAATCATTATTATGTATATCATTCAGACTACCAAGAATTATTTTGATCGGGACACCGCTTTCACAGACCTCGGCATATAAATATATGCAGGTCAGAATCCCAGGCAATAAAAGCACTGGCGCGGATAAGATCGTACCATGGTTATATTTAATCAATAATTAGAAAATCGAAGTAGATAGTTGTGGTGGGATGAATGAACAAGTGTGGCGAGATGTGATGATGAAAAATATTACATGTGGAATATATGCGGTATCTTAGTAAGCACGTAAAAAGGAAATAAATTCAGATATTGTAAATAGCAGTATAAATAGCAGTAAGAATAACAATGGGAGGAGCAAAGAAACAACGTTCCAAGAGAGCTGCAAACCGAGCAGATGATTTACTCGATCAATTTGACGATATGAAGGGAGAAATATTAAATAATAATAATAAATCAGTTATCACCTCTTCTCAAGTTAACAATGATGATGAAAAGGAAATGCGTTTCCAATGGTTAGATCATGATACATCCAATCATATACTACCCGATGGCAGTAGTGCTCGGGGTGTTAGTATTGCAAAGAATCCAGATAATTTGACCAAACACGGAGATCGTCATCAAGTGAATTATGGTAAAACAAAGTATATCAAACCGTGACGTACGGGGGATAAAAGTCAGCAGTTACCGCCGCAGACTGGATTTAAAACCAATAAAGGGAAGGGGGGTAAGAAGTTTTCTTTATAAAATATGAGTAGTGTGGGTGTAGGTTGATTGGTTGTTGGATATATATGTATCAATTTATTATTGCAATGGAATAGGCGGAATAAATGCAAGAGCAAACAATACTTTGGAATGACATGTCTTGTTCTTCATTATTAACGTTATGATGGTGAAGTAGAACTTGATGTTGATATAAAGTGTTAGTTTTATCATTGCGTATTTGCCGTCGAGGGTGGGGAAAGAAGTATAGAAGAATTATAAAAGTCGAGAGCATATACTCCGCTCGGACTAGATCTGTCAAATCTAAGGGGAGACTAAGAGTGATCAGATTGTTTTATGATTTGATCATTGATGTGAAATCTTTGTAAACTAGATAAGAAATCTGTTACAATACGACCTGAAGAATGGCTTCAAAGTATGTCTTGTGCCTTAAGTGTCTTATCTCAATTCAATTATGTAGGACTTTACTAGTTTCAGTGGCACATACCCATTATCCTGGTCTAACATCAGTAGAGTATTGTAGTTTCCCTATCTCAACTCATCGTGAGCTCATAGTTAGAGAAGAGTAGTGGTTGCTATCTACACATACAGTTTGTGTTGGTCCTGAGACGATTTGCAAATGAAAGCTTACATTGGAGTGGTATATCGATGATATGTCATGTTGCACCTAAAGGCGGCATAGATGTTGCTTATATCTTGCTAAAGGCGGTCTAGTATATTTCAAGCTATCAAATGTACCTCCGAGAGATCTATTAGAGTGGTATATCGATGATATGTCATGTTGTACATAAATCATTTGACGTATGACTAGATACACTGCACAATCATATAAAATGAGAAGAAATGGAAGACAGAAGAGAGTAGTATACTGCTTGTGCTTGCTAGGTATCTACTATGTTGTATGGATAGTACTTCTTTCTATAGATACGGATAGTATACTTGCTGCAATAACACAACAACATAGACATGGGCTATCTATACAGCAGAATACATTAGATCATCTTCAATCATTAGGATCATTTCCAAAGAAATTTCATTTAATATGGCCAGATAAAGATGTATTAAACAAGACATATGATATACTTGAACACGGTGCAAAACAACTTAATAGGTTAAATCCAAGCTGGGAGTTTATAATACACAACTATGATGATATACACAATACTATAGAGAATTTCAATCACCCAGATGTACCACAGACAGTGATAGAGCAACTATTAAGTGGGCATATAGTTGAGCAAACAGATGCATTTCGTCTCATATTGATATACCAGGTAGGAGGTGTATACTCGGACATAGATCGTGTTATGAATGTGAACCTCGATGATATCATCAATACAACTAAGATGATACTACCAACTTATTATGACGTTAATTTCTGCCAAGATCTATTCGGTAGTAGTCCAGGTAACGAAATGATACTCAATGTATTCAAGAAGCAAAATGAAAAGAGATTGACTCTACCTCGTAAAAATGGATGGATAAAGAGCTCTGATCTCATCCACGGATTGTTTCAAGTTTACTCCGATAGTATAGAAACAGAACTATTTGGTCATACACTGAAATCTAGCAATGAAACTAAGTGGGATATCGTTACTACTCTAGAATACGACCCAAACAGAAAAGCTTCTCGTTCAACTGTATCTATGCACCTAAGCATGAAGAGAATGCCTGAGGTTCGTCATGTATTAGAAGAGCATTCAAATGGTATGATAATAACGAAGAAAGATACTTGGTGTAATGGATTGCTTGTGAATAATTTTGAGGGATGTAAACGAATCAATAGAGATTCCCTTTACAAAGCGTATAACATATCTGGTTGGGCTTCACAAGTTGATGCACTATGGGCCAAGACTTGATTTCAATGAGAGGGAAAACCCAAATTACCTCGCTACTGACGCATAGATTCAAATTTGATAATTAATACAATAATAAGGATATAATAGCAACCTCACTTCTCTTCTTTCCAAATAGCATCAACTTGAGCAGCCCAGCCAGTGACGTCCCCTATCTATATCGGCCTCCCATCGACACTTACTGTACAAGTCCAAATGGGAGCGGCTGTCAGTAGGCTTGTTAATATAGTGGGCAGGTGGGCACGCCCACCTACGGCACAGGTTGAGTTGGGCCCTTTTAGAGCTCAAATGCCAGTAAAATGGCCTATTTACGGGTACAATTGGGGATATATGGGTACAAAACACGTGCCATTTGACCAAGGTGGGGCCCACGTGGGCGATGCCCACCTATACCTTGAATTATGCCCCCTATATTAACAAGCCTAGCTGTCAAGAGAGATGTAGTTTATTCACGGAGGTTAAAGAGCACGCGCTTCATTGCAATTTATTGCAAAGCCACAAAAAAGCACTGACTGCTATTATTGTCTATCATACTCTAACCATATTGCAATCTACCTCGTACAGTATAATAGACGAATTGTAGAAGCTACCTACTTGGTAACAATCGCCTGATACCCTACACAAAGCATACAAAACAAAACACATAAGATATGTCATCCTCCTCCTCCTCCTCGTCATCTTCGGATGACAGCAGCAGCAGCAGCAGCAGTAGTGAAGAAGAACAACAAACTAAATCTACAACCAAACCAATGAAAGGTCTACTAAACGATGATTCCGACTCCGATAATAATGATACTGAACTACTACAACCATCACTAAAAATCAATACCAAGTTCGCTAAAGAATATGAATCCAAGAAACGACGTGAAGAGTTAACCAAACATCGTCACCTCTCTTCCCACGCTGATAATGACGATAGTAGTGATAGTAGCAGTTCGGAAAGTGAAGATGAACAGGGTAATTTACTAACACCACAATTGGATGTACAAATATTACAAACATTACAGGCTATTAAGAGTGGTAATGTGGATGTTTATGATAGGAGTGTTAACTTCTTTAATACTAATGGTAGTAATAAGCAAGGTAATGATGATAGTGATGGCGAGGATAGTGGAGATGATGTAGAGAGTGGTAAGAAAGATAAGGAAGAGAGAAAGCATAAGCCTAAAAGATATAAGGATGTAGTACGTGAACAAATATTACAACAAATGGATGAAGATGAAGGAGGAGGTGCCAAATCAAAACCCAACTCTTCAGATCACAATAGTAGTGAACATAACAATTCATTGGCATATGACGAAGAGCAACGTCAGTTGCGTAATGCCTTCCTCAATAATGATACCAACAACTCAGACAATAGTGGGGATGAAGATGAATGGACTAAACCAAAGGCAAAACGGAATGTACAATTAGATGTCGAAGATGATATGGCACATAAGTTATGGTTAGAGGAATATCAAAAGAGCAGCACTACTAACGATGGCGGTGGCAATAAAGGGGGTAATAGTGGCGAGAAGATTGGGGGTAATAGTGAGAAGCTAATAGATCCAAAGGGTGAAATTAATAATCCAGATCAATTCTTAATGGAATTTATGACTAATCGTCGTTGGATGGATGATGATACCAACAAAAAGTTGGGCTCTGCTAATAATAACAACTATAAAAATGGAAGAGAGGGAGATGAGGAAGAAGATTCATTAGATGAATTAGAAAAAATGGATGAATTTGAAAGCAAGTATAACTTTCGATTTGAAGAGGCCAATAATAACAATAACATGATAGGTGATGGTCAAATTATGGAGTCGGGAGCATCCCATTCAATAGTACACTACGCCCGTTCCTCTTCCAACAACAACACATCCACAACCAATAATAAAACATTACGTCGCACTGATCAAAGTCGTAAACTTAAACGACAAGAACGAAAGGAGCGCAAGGCAGCTGAACGTAAAGCAAAGGAAGAACAACTTAAACGATTAAAGAATGCAAAGAGGGAAGAATTGGAGGGTAGATTGGAACAGGTTCGTAATGTACTGGGATATAAACATCATCAACAACATCATGATACTACTACTACAACAAATGATGATACTAATGATATGCCACAACATCCCGGTACCGAACTAGGACTAGGTATCCAAGAATCCGAAATGATATTAAAATTAATGGAAGGTGATTATGATCCACAAAAATTTGAACAAGTTATGAATACAGCCTATGGTACTGAGTATTATGAGAAAGAGGATGAAGTTTGGAAGAATGATGTTGATGTTAAGAAGGATTTATTAAGTAGTGATGTTAAGGATGTTGTTGTTGATACATTTGATAATAATAATGAAGAGGGTGAGGGCGGAGAAGGAGAGAACGGAGAAGAGTATGAAGGAGATGAAGGCCAAGAGGAGGACTACGGTGAAGAAGACTACTACGATGAAGATGAACAACAATGGGAAGAAGAACAGTACAACAACAATAGCGCCAACTCTACCGAAGAGTCACAAATGGAACAAAAACTCAAATCGAAAATGTTCGATGAACTCTACAAATTAGATTATGAAGATATTATAGGTGATATGCCAACTCGATTCAAATATCGTAAAGTCGAAGCAAACAATTACGGATTATCAACAGAAGAAGTATTATTCGCACGTGACACTACATTAAAACAATTTGTTAGTTTAAAGAAAATGGCACCCTATCGTGATGAAGAGGAATATTTACCTGGTACGAAACGAAGGAAGAAATTTCGACAAATGTTAAAAGAGGAGAAGATGGAAATGAATGCCAAAGAGGAAGAGGGGAAGAACAAACAGAAGAGTGATGGTGGTACTGTTGTTGCCGATGGAGATGAGAATACAGCAACTGTTGAGGATGGTGGTAAGAAGAAGAAGCGTAGGAGACAAAAGAAGGGTGGTAAGGCCGCTGCTGCCGCTGCAGCCGCTGCAGATAATGATGGTACCGAGAAGAATGATACTCAGGAAGTCAAGGTTTCAGATAAGGTAGAATCTCCACTTGATACTGTAACAGATGAACCGGAGAAGAAACGCCGTCGTAGAAAGAAGAAGAGTCGGGATAGTAATACATCTGATACCAATGTTGTCGAGTCAGGAACTGCATCAAAGGATGAGATTAGCAGCGTCAAACAGTCTTCAGAGGATGTGGTGGCAGAACCTGCAGGTAATACTGATACCAATCAGCCCGTTGATACAGCGCATAAAGAATCAAAGAAGACGAAAAAGAAGAAGGAAAAACGAAAGGATGGTCATAATAACAGTGGGAAGAAGAGAAGAAAGAAGAGTGGAGTAGAAGGAGTATCAGCTGCTCGACTAAGTGCTTATGGATTCTAGAGATACAATCTCTCAGTCATTTGTTCTAAACCACATTAAGTTAACAACTTCTTTCTAATGGTTCTAATGTACAGTATAACACAAGAAATCCACATCTCTTTTCTGCTGCATAGGATACCTCAAAGGTTAAATACTCACCTCGACCTCTTTATATGATCTCATATCAATCTAACACCCTGAAAGTATAGGATATACTTCTCATATACTGTTTGATAAGCTAGTTGATACGGGAATCTAGAATTCAGTATAATGACACGAATCAATTTAAAAAGATACCCTACTAACCGACCACGCACTATCCTACCTCTTATGTATATGAAGATTTCCTTCTACACTTGGCCTCCTTGTGCATTTAATCTACTTATCTGTTGTCTGTTGCTGAACAGATTCAACTTTCATATCACTACCCCATCTCGTATAGCACTCCTTTGCCCGTTGAAAGTAGACTAGGGCCTCTGCTGCATCACCTTTCTTCTTATAATGTACTCCTGCACACTCATTTGCTAGGCCCTCCTCGTGGACATACGTCAAATCTTTACCTGATGATATGGCCAAGTCATACTTTGCCTGTGCTTGTTCGTCTTTCTTATTAAACGAGTATAACTCAGCCTCCAATAGAAACATTTTATTCTGATACTTATCTGGAGAAAATTCTACTATTCCGCGAAGTGCTTTGATAGCCTCCGTGTACAACGGTTTCATCTTAACGAACTGACTGCCACTGCCGTTGTTGTTCTTGATACCACGAAATGAGTTCAATGTACCATAAAAGTATATCATCAATTTATTGTGTCGACCCAGAAGCTTATTCTCGAGCGCCTTTTTCACGAAATGATGGCATCGTGTCGCTATTAGATTATGCAGTAGGAAGTAGGATACAAGAAGAATCGTAAGACAGTGAGCAAATGC
>Ga0214477_100720_pt1 | contig 21176 bp, 16 predicted proteins | sample M1_20Mar14CPVII9_FD_165058 | JGI IMG/M metagenome (GOLD analysis project Ga0214477, IMG submission 165058) | Marine eukaryotic communities from Monterey Bay, California, United States - M1_20Mar14CPVII9sort6BwellC16 | ecosystem: Environmental > Aquatic > Marine > Unclassified | place: USA...
AAGTTCCAGGATTACACTGATTTCTACATGAAGCGTGGTTCTGATGAGAATGGTTCATGGATGAACTTGCCAAACCGTGGTCATGACATGGCTAAGACCAAGTATGACTGGTCTATGACAGGAACAGAGGCTAGACAGCAGATTGAGGACGGTGGTAACGGACGCCGTTAAGCAGGATATTATAGAATAGGTAACTTATAGATATTGTATAGTCCAAATTAAATAGATCCTGTATCTTCTTCTAAGATCATATCATATGTATACTTTCCTCCTGTTGCTTGAGGCATATGTGTATGTATCTAATGCGAACTTACCTCTTTATGCTTATGTTTATGTCCAATGACAATCATGACATGAATCATTCTAAGAGAAGAGGTATATATTCTACCTGTAAGAGGTTTTGATATCACTAGCAAAACAATCTCCCTAAGCTAAGGGCTAGGTATGAAGAAAGACTTGTCGGTTCCGTGCAGTGGGCTTGATATCATATTATTACTACTCAAATACGGGCGGGAAAAAAATAAAAATGTTGTGAGTTGAGCAGTTATAAATTTAAGGCTGTGCTACTACTACACGAATTTGTCGAACAAATTTGTGATAAAGGCTCCGATATATGAAATATTGTTGAACGTTAGTTTGTTTTGCATTGGTTTTAAATATTTGCCGCCTACCACAGCCTACTCACATAACTACTCTCAAGGCCTTCAATTTTTATTAGGAAGCAGCGCCAACATTACTACCCTCCTCCTCACATAACTTGTCGAAATCTACAATATTATACCAATATACGGTTTAGAGTTCGTGGAGTATAGAGGATTTATTGGCTAAATCTACTACTTATTCTATCGATATATTGTCATCTTTAATTAATTAATCTCCATCGATTATCAAACTACCTTTGTCGTATCGAACACCTAAATATAAAGATTAATCATGGCACCAAGAATAGCAAACGATACGTACCCAGATGAACATTTACAAATTGATTATGAATCCATGGGTGGTGGATTAGGTCCAATGGGCGGCATAGGCGGTATTAACGTCGGTATTGGCATGGGAGGAGGCGGAGCCGCTAATAATACGCATGATGTGAATGAAATTAATTTAGATACCAACAATAATAATGTCAATCAACAGCAGACTGCACAAGCGCTACAAACCCTGGCAGCAATGGCAGCAGATGAGGAATTAAATACTGCTCAGGGTGGTGGTGCTACTGTTGGTACACAAACTAACAATAACAATACTACTACTACCAACAATACAACCACAGCAGCAGCAGACTCAATAGAAAATGATCCATTATCAATGGGTCATAATCCATCCATTCAACATTCACATTCTTCTGTATCTAACAGTGATGTATTAATGCAAGATAATAATAACACTACAGCTACAAATATGGGTACAACTATAACAGTTACAATGGCACAAGCTGCACAGCATGCGTGGGATGTTTTTGTTGCCGGACAGGAACAGAATAATACTCAACATCAAACTACAACTGCTGATAGTAATTCTGTGGGTGTTACAAGACCATTCCAACAAATGGCAATGGAGGGTATAACGTCTACTGGAGGAGGGGGAGAGTCGCCTCCGTCGGGTGGTGCTCCAATTAGTTTAAATGCAGTAGGAGCAGGGGGAAATCATTCCCCATCATCAATTGCCCAAGCTTCTTCACCTTCTACAACCTTTCAAACTCAAGCAACACTTGGAGGCGGGGGAGGGGGAGAAGCAACTACTCCATCGACATATCAACAATTAATGTTACAAGCACGTCAAGACGGTGGATTACTTCAAGCGCCACGACGTACTGCAATTCCAGGTAGGCCGGTACCCTCGGCGGCAGCGGCATCACGTGCTTCTAGCTTTGGTGGTTTTCCATCTCCCAATACTGGTGGTGGAAGTAATAATAATAGACCAACAAGTGTATCAGAGGGGAATGTAACAGCAGCTGGAGGACCATTGGCACCAACATTGGAAGATTTAATTGTTCATCATCATCAAGCATCGGGAGGGGGTGTCTCCTCCCCTCCTGCAATGGTTACCAATGCAAGTAGATCAATATCAACTACCAGTTCATTAACAGCCTCAATGCGTGGTACAAGCGAGGGTAGTGTTGATATGACCTATCAAGGTCAAGGTCATACTACTACTACTGCTACTCTCAATTCACCACTGGAAACTATCCCACCAAGTGATAATGAACAATCAGGAGGATCATCACCTACTGATAGTGAGGGAACATTTGCCAGTATACATGCCTCTGCGGCATTCTCACCTGGTACTACTGGTAATAGTCCGGCAAGTGCCACGGCTACTAGTTCAAGTCCAAGCGATGTTGATTCCAAGTTAAGTCCCTCAAGTGCCGATAATGAACAGGGGAGTGGCGGTGGATTAATGGGTTCGCCCAAGTTACCATATTCACCATCATTACTTGATCAATCTTCTTCTGCTCTTGATGAAGACGATGACGATGACGAGGATGATAATTTGGGTGATAAATATTCACCAATCTTGGAAGATAAGGGTATGGATACTACCGCTGATACTACCATGGATGATGATGAAGATGAAGATGATACAACTTCTTCTTCTCCCCAAGGCTCATCAGGTTTGGTTGGTTCTCATGTTATTCAAGAGGATTCTGTTGCTGCCGTCGGCAGTGCCACCTTGCCTTCGGTAACATTAAGACCACGTTCGTCGATATTTTCACGTGGTAATAGTACCTCAAGTAATGATGTGGCAAGTAGCAACAATGTTGGTGTCCCCAGCACTGTCGGAGGCGGCGCCACGTCTACTACTTCAGCCACAAGCAATCACTCAGCCGCACCCCAAGGTCCACGGGGATTACTTTCACGTGCCGAGGCATTCGAATTATCACCTAATCGTCCACAGTACCGTCATCAAATATCTGATGTTAGTGTAGCATCGAATGATGGGTCAGTTCAACTACATGTTACTCCTCCACCTCTCTCCTTTGGTAGCGAAACGACTATTTCAGATTTGACATACTATGCCGAGAAGGGATGCATCGTCGATGTCCTAGCTGCCTTGACAAATCCATACCTTAAGACATTGGGTAGTAGAATGTTGGCAGATTATGCCAAAATGCCCAATCGACGTGTTGCCGTGGCAAGTAATACACGCATCCTTGAGTTTGTTCAGTGTACCGCACTTGAAATTGGTGCCTATCAAAGTGCACCGGGTAACTTTGATTATATCCAAAAGTATACAAGTTCGACATGGTTGGGACGGGAGTATGCCGTTGAAACTGTTAGAAGTTTAACTGCCGCTGAGGAGAATGATGGATATTTAATGAACTCTCCGGGATTGTTGCAAATGTTAGCGTTGGTTGCTCGTGGTGGTCCATTTGTTCAACATGTTCCTACCCAGCAATCGGGAGGGTTGTTTGGTAGTGCACTTGCCTCGAGTGATCCCGTGGTTGTGGCCGTACCACCTCCGACTTTTCAAGATAATGGCACTCCTGGTCCTCGTTTAATGATGGACAATACCATGGGCGTGGCATCTGACAAGGCACGATTACATGCCTGTATTGCCATTATGAATCTATCATGTGGTAAGTCCAACAAGATTGAAATCACTTCCGTGAAGGAGATATTAGAAGGTATGAGAGATGTCATGCTAGGTAGACACTTTTCTACACAGCCACGAAGTTCACTATCAAGTTCAAGAGCCTCAAATACATTGGCGGATGAGGCAAGGCTTAAGGCAACGACCTGCATTAAGAATTTGAGTAATGCCGATGCGAATGATGCAGCACTCCTTGCTACTCCTGGATTAGTCGAAACTCTGGGATATGTCGCCGAGGCAACTTGTCATCCCAAGACGGGCGCCACCACCTGTACGACGCATGCATGTTTGGCACTTATGAATTTGAGTATATCCAAGGCGAACAAGAATCGTGTCTTCCGTACTCCCGGAGTTATGGATGCACTCATGGCAGTCATTACCCGTACAGCACCCAAGGCCAACGCCGCCGCCACATCGGATCCACCAAACCCCAAGGATCCCAACTTTGAAGCACGTGTTAAGGCATGCTCGGCATTATCCAACTTGGCTATTGGGTATGATAACAAGATCCCAATGTTCAACTATCCAGGATTTGTGGAGAGTATATTAACTGTCATTAAGACTGACAAGGCCGAGGCACGGACCAAGGCGTGTTCTATACTGTGGAGTTTTGCTGCCGAGATGAAGAATCAAGTTCCCGTGGTACAACGAGGTGATATACTCCCCGCCTTAGTTAGTGTTGCCAAGGAAGATACCAAGACAGAGGCAAGGTTCAAGTGTGTTGCTGCATTGACACTTCTTGCAGAAAGTCCAGAGAATGCCGTGCCGTTATTAAAGGCTGGCAGTTTGGAACCATTGATGAATGTGCTGCAAGAGGCTGGACCTGATCCAACACAGTGGAGAGGACAGACGGCTAGCTGGTGTGTAGGCTTCTTAATGAATATGGCACAGTGTGATGATGTCGTCCCAGCTTTGTTACAAGAGGGGATTGTGGACTTGCTAGCTCCACTACTATCTCTTGATCATTACCAGAGTCTCAAGGCAGCCATGGCTGTTACGTTTGTTTGTCAGTATGATACTGGTGACAAGACATATAACTTGTTGAGACAGACTGAGAATGTTATTCCCAAGATTGTTGGTTTGCTACACAATACATTGTCTGGTCGCGGAGGCAGCGGATACAAGTATGGAGTGTTTACACTACGATCATCTGTGGGTTGTATTGCATCTTTGGCAGCTGGTCCAGACTTTATGAAGGAGAGGATTGCAACTAATCAAGTTTTTGAAAGTTTACTCAAGGTTGTTGAAAGCTTTTGTGTCGATGGAGGTACGCCAGGGGCGATTGTGGGTGGTGGTAAGGATGATTCACGCAGTGTCATTCTTGCTATCCGTGCATTGAGCAGTCTCATTGGTCATTTAATTCCCGAGCCAAACTGCGCAGCTATGCCTTTCGGCCCCGCTATGGATGATAAGCTCATCACTGCTTTAGGCTCATTTGAGCAGAGCAGTCATCCCGACATAGATGATGTGACTAGAAACTTGGCCTATGATGCATGTATCCGAGTCGAAGGTGGCAAGAACTTGCATGGACAGGCTAGTGTATCAAGTGACTCTTCCCCGGATGATCTTAGTGATGATGGTGGAGGTATTGGTTTATCTTTAGCCAGAAAGTTCTTACCTGGCATTTGTGGAATGAACTTGCATGTACCCTCTGATCCACAACCGGCACCTGCTCTACCCATGACAACATCAGCTAAAGAAGATACCATGGATATATCCGATGATGCAGCTTCAGCGACTTCGGGTGATGGATCGGCAGTGAGAACATTCCTCCTGACTGATCATAAAACTGGCCGGCGATTTGTAGTTCCCTGTGATCCTTCCGGAGGACGTCAATTTAATGACAATAGAGTGTGGTGCTTTCGACGAGGAAGATATTGCAACAATGGAGAACTACCAGACTCCAACTTTACATGGAGTGATGAACTACAAGCTGCATATTTAGCGGCTATTACGGAATCATCGTCTCATTAACTGATGTGGAACTATTATTATACATTACTTTAAAACATAGAGACACAGTTTTGAAACGAAGAATACTGGTGTACTCTGTTGTATATCGTCTAGCTCAAATGTTACTATGACAGATCGCTTCCTCATTATAGGCATGGGATACAGGGCAATATACTGCCCTCCCTGCTCTCACATCCAACCGTCGCACCTCTCTAGAGACTACATCTCTCAACCTTTCTTTGGCATGTGATCCATGACCCAGTTCAAACCATCCTCAATGCCTTCTCCGGATTTAGATGAACATTCGAGACATGTCCATTTTCTATCTCGAATAGTCTTGAGCCTGAGCTCAAGTACAATATCATTGGCCTCTCTGGCGTTTAACAGATCTTGTTTGTTTGCAAAGACAAGTAATGGAACTCCTTTGAGTTTGGTCTCTTGCAACAAATCTGTCAACTCGGTAGCCGTTTCTCCCAACCGCTTGCTATCAGAGCTATCAACGACATATATTAAAACATCTGTCCTATCAAAATAGTTTCTCCAATACGGTCGAATTGTCTTCTGTCCGCCTAATGATTGCGTTGGAATAAGTATAGTGGTGAGAAGGCGAATATATGTACAGACTAGGGGAGTATGATATAAACTTACCGATATCCCATACGTTTAGCTTGAACCTATTCTGAACTAACGATTTGACGTTGAAACCCTGTGTCGGCGTCACCTCTGTTATTGCGTCATTTCCAAGCCTCTTCAGTATTGTTGTTTTACCACTATTATCTAAGCCTAGAGATATGGTTATCAGATGTCAGGATTCATATGTACACTTTGCAAACAAAATACACATTCGACTCACCTAGCACAAGTATCCTTGCCTCAGTCTCATCATCATTCCGTTTTAGCTTTTGTAATAAGCTTAATAATCCCATTGTTGCATTGCAACTAACTTAGTTCTAGTGCTTACTCCGAGCTGAGACAGGTCTTTGAGCACTATCGCACCTTTGCCCACTAAGTAGGCAAGAAACCACTATATAACCTCTACCAATGCAATCTCATGCAAGTGGAAAATAAAAGGTCAACTTAATGAGTCTCCTTTGCCCTCTCCATACAAGTGAGTCCCATATAAAATTTCATACACGGACATCGACTCGATATCTCCAACTCTCGCCATTGAAACCACCGTTAACCGTCTCGGCCCTTTCATGACACTCCCTCGCATGTGTCAGCCTTTGAATATGTGGCGGTTACATCTCATTTGAATGGATAGTGGCAGTTGCATCTGATGTGAGCATTATCTCTTCATCAAGAGCTCAGAGTTGAGAGCTCATAAATTTCTCAATCACTCTTTTGCAACTCAATCATCCATCTCGTCTCATCATCATACAACATGAAGCTCATTGTATTGGCATTATCTCTCTTTGCAGTAAGTAACTAACAATGGTTGTTGTCTTCTTGTTAAGAGTTGTCATATTCTTACTCATTTGTCTCTTATTGATTTACTAAAACAGATCTCTGATCAAGTTGCAAGTCAACATGTCCGCAAGCCTCACCACAAGCGAAGACATTTAGCAGATGGATCTTTGTGGAAAAATGAGGCAAAGAAATTACAAGTTATTGAAAGTCCAAAGCTTTGGGAGAACTTGAAGATTGTTGACGAGGTTGGTGTGTTAGCAAAAGGTGCCAAGAAGGAAGACGAATCTGAGTAAATCGGCATGGCATGAGAAGGTTGGGTGATTGATATGTGGATTTGTAGTGGATGTATTATTATTGGAAGTAACGTTCTCTAATTAATAACCTAAAGAGCAAATACATCGACATCGTTAATCATCTCTCTTCTCTTCTTCCTCACCCCCCAAAGCGGACTCATCGCCGATCAAAGACATGTCCGATATGTTCTGAATAGAAGAGAGCTTGAATTCTAATGAAGTCAATACAAAAGTGCAGTCATGAGGGAATCGAAAAGAGCTTGATCTACCACTGACAATATTGTGGATGAGGTCAAGACTTGATAACTGAGAGATGTGCACGCGCGAATCCTGACTTTCAAATAGGAAATGCCTGAACAGCATGAAATATGTTAGATCAATCAAGTAATGAGAAGCAACAGATATAAGCTAAACTCCTCTCACCCTTGTAGTTTACCATCAAAGTCGAGCGTGATTTCAAACTGGAAAGCACGTGGTTCATTTGGATCGAGAAACACCCTTCCTGACAACATTCCGTACGGTATGCCTGCTAGACTAACTTTAAGTGTATGCACTTCATTTGCATCAATAAAACGGTTATGAACGGGCACGCGCCACATTTCCATTCCATTTGTCCTATCAGATTGATGCCCTGTATTGGGTGATATATTGAATGTTCCCCCTTCATGGGAAATCTGAATCATAGTACTTCGAACATGTATATCTTTCAAGTTCAGATTCTCTTCCTTAATCCTATGGTTGCATTTGAGAATATCAAAATCACTCGATCTATTCAAAACAGAAAAGCATAAATCTCGAAGAGTATCAGCTTGAGACCGGATATTATTGAAATGTACATCATTAAACTGGGAAGGTCGAATGTATTGTTCGCAAAGGATTTTTGTTTGAGCAATACATTCTCGGAGCCTTTCTTCATGTATTTCCCTCATTGATATGTTTGATGTTAATGATCCTTCCAATGTATCTATTGTTCGTATAACTTTCTTACGATTCTCACCCGTAACTAATGGTAACAATGCTTTGCTTTGTTCTATCAGTTCAAACATTTCTGCTTCATTTTCCTGCATTTCTTTTAGTTGAACTTTTACATAGGTCTTCTTTTTCTTGGATTTGATCCACTATATGATTGTTAGTTGACATCTGAAGAAGACAAGCACTCTTCACGATTCCATTACATTCATTTCCACATCTCATCATGAAACCAAGTGGAGTAAAAGTGGCATTAGGACTGCTCAATACATTATCTTCTCCCATCAAATAGCGTCTAATCTGCTGATCTGCTGTTTCGTTGCGTTGTAACTGCTGAATATCTTCAATACTGAGACCGTCAATCTTTCCCGCAATACCGTAATTGCTTGAGGTTAGTTGCAGCTTTATGCAGTTATCCTCATCATGTATTCTAGCTTCAGAGACTTCCCCCAAAAGTTGATTTGATAAATATACGGTGGTAAATCTCTGATCTACTCTTCCAGCAACTCTTCTTAACGTTGCTAGTGGTATGCTAGTTTCATCACAATTTGCAATAACCACATCAATAAGTTCATCCTCTGCCTTCTTCATGATAGCAGTGTCTAATCCAGGGAAAGAATATAATATAGTTTGACCATCATTACTTCGTATCTCTACACTATTAAGACAATTACGATATGGTTGTAATAATACATTCTCTTTCTCTAATGACTCATTTTCATTTGCAACTTCGGATAGTATATAATTGTTGAATACATTGAATGCCTTGGGACCGATTAAACTCTCGTCTGATATGTCTGTGTTGACTTTTTCGGATGTCATTTTTTTGTGCATATAAATAGTGATTTTATCTAGTATTTATGTCGGCAGAGTTTTATATCTCAGAGAAGATATCTCATACAACTCCTCTATATTCAGACCAGTACAAGATATGTTATACCAATTAGAGAGACAATAAGAGCAGCAGTTAGTTGCATGCTATGATCATGGTGGAGAAAAGCATCACAATTTTCTTTCAGAATTATTGTATCCTTTGCCCGGATACCATACCGGCATATATTGAATGAGAAATTGAGACTAACTCTTACACTTTTGAATTGACATAGCCAACTTAATTTATCAGCTATTTGCGGCGGCGCTTGTTGCTATATTTTCCATTCCATTTACTGCTTGACTTGCCCTTCCCACTTCTTTTAAAGCTCAAGTGAGTTGATCTAATCGTCTCGACAACTTTCTCGGTTACTTTGATGATTGATGAAAGGTCTGGTTGCTCCTCGGCACTATCTACTTTGTCATTATCTGGTATTGTTGCGTTTTGTTGATAGGTTGCATCATCTCCTTCATTTCGTCTCCATCCAAAGACATAGAAACAAGCGTCATGACAAGGGAAACTCTTCTTATCTAGCGCTTTTCGAGGAGTATATGGTGGCAGTGTACACTTGTCAAGAACAACCCTTCCCTTGTATTCAAACTGTCTCCCATTATCACTGCCATTAGCTGTTACTTCTAACGCTACCTTCTCTAGTCCCCAGTGATTGTACGGTGGTTTGGTCTTATGACACATGTGTATCTCACCATCATTATGTAAATATGGCAATGCATTAGCCACAAACTTTCGTACTAATTCTTTATTCTCTTCCATTGCATCATTCTGTCCATCTTGTCCTGAAGTGATTGCTGTGCATGGAAAGTTCCAACATATTCTGTCAAACTTAACTCGACTGTTTGATGACTGATGTTGAACTACTTCTTTGGGTAGAGTGTCATTCAATCTAGTTGCATCAACATTATATCCAATAATAACATTCTCTCCTTCTTTTCTTCCACCACTACAAGATTTTAATGATTCAAGAGTATTATCAAAATCGGGATATACTTTGCATAATGTTGAGTGATCTTCATAACTAGTTGCAATCACCATACCCTTTTGCTTCTTCTTCTTTTTCTTTGAGCTGTTATTTCCAAGGACAAGACGTGCAACTGCTAACGAGAATGTAAAGTCTCCATCACCTACTGTTAGTACATTCATACCCCGTTTATATCCCATTGTATCATTGTTGTTGTTGTTCATGTTTGTCGTATCATATTGCACTGAAGATCTAGGACATTGCTCTGGCCTCTGATTAGGTGTGATCTTAGTAAACTCTGTATCCAATGCTATATCAAAATTACATATCTTGTATGCACAAGGAACACATGGCTTTGTTGATGTACTATTACTTATATCTGTTGATGGAGGAGGAAGAGATCCAATAGAACATTGATAGGTGATGGATTGACAGTACAACTTGTGTAAGTTGCGCTTGGGATATGTACTACATTGCAAATCAGATGATGCCTTCCTTTTGCAACCGGATTGCATATTAACAGTACTATCCATTGCTACTCACTATGCAGGGATATCACTATGCAAGGGTATTAAAGAGCCGTGCTGCCGCCGCCGATCAAGTTAGATAAGTGATGGTTGATTTACCGGCCACGACTTGAATCATCGCCAAAAATGGTGAAAGTTGATAGTTTCAGTTTTGACCTTATGGTAGTTGTTGTTGATTGTATCAAAGCACTATTAATACCTTCTTTCTTCTCTTACCACCAACATTTATACAATCATCCATCATGGCTAGTTATCTTTCACCCGGCAGTGATGAATTATCCTTTGCTGACGACCACGGCACCGCCGAGTCTGAAAATGAGGAATCAGCTAGTAGTAACGATGAGCAGGAGGAGGAATATAACGACTCATCTTCAGAGAGTGAAGAAGAGTATGAAGAAGAAATGAAAGAAGAGAATTCATGTCCGAGTAATGCTTCCAAGAAGGGACGCAGTAGTAGTGGCAGTGGCAAGGCATCCGCCGCCGCTGCCACTAAAAAGAAACGATCGAGCACCGGATCAAAATCGAAGGAGAAAACGGTCGAGGAGAAGTATCAAAAGAAGGTGTGTATTCGTGTAATATATTGTCTGTTTTATATATATTAATTCATTACCAACTAATAATTATTCATATACCATCATTTCTCATCTCATATAATAATAAACAGACCCAACTCGAACATATTCTCCTCCGTCCTGATACCTATATTGGCAGTACCCAATCCTCAACCCAACCAATGTTCATTCTAAACTCCAAAACAAACCGTATCCATCAAAAGGAAATAACATACACACCAGGATTTTACAAAATATACGATGAAATATTAGTCAATGCGGCCGATAATAAACAACGTGATCCAAATATGGATAAGTTGGAAGTAAATGTTGATGTTAAGCGGGGTGTTATTAGTGTGTTAAATAACGGGAAGGGTATACCCGTTGTTATGCATAAGGAACATGAATGTTATGTTCCCTCGTTGATCTTTGGTCAGTTGTTAACGGTGAGTGGTATTTTGTTATGTTATATTTATCATTGTTTGGGATGGGGAGTGGGGATAAAGGGATGCATTCGGGGAGGGGAGTTGGATATATTTACAAGTCTATATATGCATTGGGGGTGGGTGCTGTATGCATTGTTTATAGTTGGTAGATGCATTGTACGTTCTTTATATATGTGACTTATTTCTCACTTCCTCTCTTTTCTTCTTCCTTATCCCGATCCAATTCAATGCATTATCAGGGGAGTAACTTTGATGATGATGAGAAGAAGATGACGGGTGGACGTAACGGATATGGTGCCAAGCTTGCCAATATCTTTAGCAAGAAGTTTACAGTTGAATGTGCTGATACATCAGAGGGATTAAAATTCACACAAGTATGGCGTAATAATATGTCCGACGCGGAAGAGCCGGATGTTGAGGAGCTTACTTCATCGGAGGCGAAGAAGGGGGATTACGTAAAGATTACGTTCAAGCCTGACTTTGAGAGATTCAACATGTCTCATCTAGATGATGATGCCGCTGGTCTTTTATCCAAACGTTCATATGATGTGAGTAGTTTGTTTAACATTTGCCCCCGTATTAGATATCATCGAACCATCCACTTTGCTAACCCACAATTCTTCCTCTTTTACAATACCAAATACAGATTGCTGCGGCAATGTCCAACCAGCCAGGGAAGAAGCTCAAAGTATACTTGAATGGAGAGAAGCTTAATGTGAAGGACTTCAAATCCTACTTGGCATTATTTGATGATATCTCTCCACCCGAGGTTTATGAGAAGATCAACGACAGGTGGGAGGTTGGCGTAGGGAGCGTGCTAGACGGAGGAGGATTTCAGCAAATCTCATTTGTCAATGCCATTTCAACCACAAAGGGTGGTGGACATGTCGATTACGTTACCAAGTTGATTAGTACTCGACTTCAGGCTGCAGTTAACAAGAAGAACAAGGGTGGAAAGGACGTCAAGCCAGCCCAGGTGAAGAACCATCTCTCAGTCTTTGTCAACTGTCTCGTAGAGAACCCCACGTTTGACAGTCAGACGAAGGAGAACCTAGCTACTAAGCCTGCTACATTCAAGAGTGAGGTAAAGCTCACTGATGACTTCATGAAGAAGGTTGAGAAGTGTGAGTATTAGTTATTTACTGCTCTCTCATTCAAAATGTGTGTATATCATCGAATTTATGATTAACTCTTTCTTCTCTTCATCTCATCTTACTACTTGTTTTAGGTGGTGTCGTGGAATCAATCATGCAGTTTGCCAAGTTTCAAGAGGGAAGGGCACTTCAACGTAAAGGAGGTACCAAGAAGTCTAAAGTGAAGGGAATTAGCAAGTTGGACGATGCCAACAACGCTGGTACTTCCAAGTCAAAGGACTGCACACTAATCATCACCGAAGGTGACTCTGCCAAGTCGTTGGCCGTATCAGGTCTCTCTGTAGTTGGTCGTGACTATTATGGTGTCTTTCCTCTCAAGGGTAAGCCCTTGAATGTCCGAACATCCACTCATGCTCAGATTATGAAGAATGAAGAGATTATGAACCTGGTTGAGATTATGGGTCTCAAGTTTAAGCAAGTTTATACTGAAGATAACATCAAGACTCTCCGTTACGGGCACTTGATGATCATGGCGGATCAAGATCATGACGGATCTCATATCAAGGGATTGGTCATCAACCTCATTCATCACTTTTGGCCGTCTCTACTTGATGTTCCAGGCTTCCTTCAGCAGTTCATCACACCCATTGTCAAGTGTACCAAGGGCAAGAAGAGTGAGACCTTCTTCACTTTGCCTGAGTATGAGGAATGGAAGAAGTCGACAGGCAATGATGCCAAGGGATGGAAGGTGAAGTACTACAAGGGCCTGGGAACTTCCACTTCCGGTGAAGCCAAGGAGTACTTCTCAAACCTTGATACTCATGAGATTCACTTCAACGAGCTCAGTACTGACCATGTTACTCGAGATGAACTCAATGACGATGATGACGATGAGAAGGAGGATGATATCCTCAGCAGCGGAGCAGGGCTAATTGAATTGGCCTTTGACAAGACTAGAGCTGAGGATCGGAAGAAATGGCTCAACACGGTAGAGAAGAACACTTACCTCAACTATTCAGAAGCCCAAAAGAATGGTATCAATTGTAGTGATTTCATCAATAGAGAATTAATTCTCTTTTCTCAAGCCGATAATGCACGGTCCATCCCTCATTTGCTTGATGGATTCAAACCATCTCAGCGTAAGGTATTGTTTGCCTGCTTCAAGAAGAAGCTCAAGAATGAGATTAAAGTTGCCCAACTTGCTGGATACATCGGAGAGCACTCTGCCTACCATCACGGTGAGATGTCACTACATGGTACAATCGTTGGCATGGCACAGACCTTTTGTGGCTCGAACAATATCAATCTTCTATACCCCTCCGGACAGTTTGGTACACGTCGTTTGGGTGGTAAGGATTGCGCTTCCGCTCGTTACATCTTTACTCGCTTGGAGAAGATCGCCAGAGCTATCTTCCATCCCGATGATGACGCTCTATTGAACTACCTGAATGATGATGGTATGTCCATTGAGCCTGACTACTACATGCCAGTCATTCCCATGATCCTTGTGAATGGTTCAAATGGTATTGGAACTGGGTGGAGCTCTACTATCCAGAGCCATGACCCTCGTGAGATTATTGCCAATATTCGAAGACTCATCGATAAGGAAGAACCTGAGGAGATGCATCCATCTTTCTCGGCATCTGGGTGGACGGGAGAAATCATCCCTGAAACTGGTAGGAAGGAGGGAAGCTACACTATCAAGGGTAAGATTAAACGTATTAGCAACACTACTCTTCTAATCACAGAGCTACCAATCGGCAAATGGACTCAGAATTACAAAGAGACAGTCCTTGAAAAGATGATGGCGTCATCTGATAAGGCCGAGGACAAAAAGAAGAGATCCAAGTCGAAGAAGAAGGGTAGTGATGAGGATGACGATGATGACGAGGTTGATACTAAGCCAAAAGCTGCAGAGATTCTAGATTTCAAGGAGAATCATACCGATACCACAGTCTCATTTACCATCACGGCTACTAAGGAGAGTATCGATTCGTTTGAGAATACCAAAGCAGGCGGCCTGCTCAAGGCATTCAAATTAACGACTTCAGTCTCTACCAAGAATATGACTGCCTTTGATAAAGAAGGCAAGATCAGACAGTATGATACAAGTCTCGATATTCTCAAAGAGTTCTTCAATGAGCGTCAAGTATTCTACATTGCCCGTAAGGACATTCTCCTTGATAAGATGCAGAGAGATCTAAGCATGCTTGAGAATAAGGCTCGATTTGTCGAGGAGGTGTGTGTGAAGGAGCTCGTTGTTTCAGATAGAAAGAGAGTTGAGTTACTTGCTGAGCTCAATGAGAAGGGCTATGACTTGTTTCCCAAAACTCCCAAAGAGGAGGAGGAAGCCGCTGCTGTAGAAGAAGAAGAAACAGATGAAGATGGTGATAATGTCATGGAGGAGGAGGACACACCGAGCACCGAGCTTGCCAAGGGCTATGAGTATCTTTTAGGTAAGTTCTTTTATCATATAATGTGTACCTTTTGATTGCTATCGTATCTTACTATTCATCTTATATCTTCCATCGATAGGCATGAAGATTTGGAGTCTCACATTTGAAAAGGCCGAGGAGCTACGGCGCCAAAAGGCTGACAAGTCTGATGAATTGGACAAGCTGATGGGAACGTCACACCAGACAATCTGGAAAAACGATTTGGATGCAATTGAGGAGTTACTTGATGAGCGTGATAAGATGATGGGTCTCGAGGCCAAGAAGGATAAGAAGAACAAGGCTCTTGCTGTTAGGAAGAGAACAAAGAATGGTAAGAAGAAGAAGGATGAATGGGACTCTGATCAAAGTGAAGAAGAGTCGGTCGTCTCCTCTTCTGAGGAGGAAGAGGATGATGAAGATGACTTTGTCGCTGCCAAGCCTGTGTCCAAGAAGGCTCCTGCGAAGAAGAAGGATGACAAATCTTCCAAGCGTATGAGCAAGGAGATGTCAGATGACGATGAAGAGCTGGATAGCGATGAGGAAGCCTTCTTGAGAGGTTCCAAGTCTATTGCATCCAAGAAGGCACCTGTCAAAGAGGAAGAGAAGAAGTCATCAAAGCGTAAGAGTCTTGATGAAGATTCCGAGGAGAGTGATGACGAGAGCGTCGCACCTAAGAAGAAGACTGCTCCCAAACAAAAGAAGAAGGCCGCTCCCAAAGTCAAGTCCGAGTTGTCTGATAATGATACTGATACTGATTCTGACGATAGCACGCTTGCCAAGAAGAAGAAGACTGCTCCCAAACAAAAGAAGAAGGCCGCTCCCAAAGTCAAGTCCGAGTTGTCTGATACTGATACTGATACTGATTCTGACGATAGCACGCTTGCCAAGAAGAAGAAGACTGCATCCAAGCAAAAGAAGGACGCCAAAGTCAAGCCTGCCTCCAAATCAAAGAAACCTTCAAAGGCTAACAAACCTCGTAAGAGTAGTGGTAGCGCCTCAGCTCCCAAAGCCAAGTCGTCAAAAGGCAAGGCTGCTTCTATTAGCATGGGTATTTCTCCCAAGCTCTCCTTCTCTTCCAAGAAGAGCAAGAAGAAGGCCTCCAAGTCAAGTGAGGAGGAAGCTGACGTCTTAGTTGACAGTGATACTGATGTTAGTCCTCAGAAGAAGGAGTCAAAGAGCAAGGGTTTTGGTGGGCTGAAGAGGAAGTCGAGTGCCAGTCGCAAGAGGAAGTCTGCTCTCCAGAAAGCATTGGCCGAGGAAGAAAACGAAAATAACTACTCTCAATCTCCACAGAAGAAGGCTAGGAGCAGCAGTGACGAAGAGAGTGTTGTATCTAGTGCCTCCTCCAGTGGAGAAGAAAGTGAGTATTAAATTGGGTTGAGGCTTGATGCCTTTTCCCAAAGATGAATTGATTGATACAGTTTGATGATGATTGAATTATGGATAGTCGAAAGGCAAGTAAAGCATGCTTTAGAAGCATGATGGCTTGTTTAAGATAGTGAAATCATAAGTTTGTTTGCACTATCAACTCTTCTCTTCCTTAGAATCCCTTGCTAGCTTCTGCGGCCGCCTTCTTGGCTCCACCAACAAACATTTCCACCTTGTTGTGATCCTTCACTCCTGGACTGGCCTCGACTCCGCCTGCAACATCAACACCCCATGGTCTAACATTACCAACAGCCTCGCCAATATTTGTGGGTGCAAGTCCGCCAGCAATGATAACTGGTAGACCCATACTCTGTATAGATTCAGCTATTGTCCAATCAAATGTCTTGCCAGTACCTCCTCCACCATGTTTATCGCCCTTGATGGATGTATCTAACAGAATAGCAATGGGGTCAGAAGTCACTTGCTTGATAATGTTGGCGGCAACATCCGACTTGTCCGATGAAGATGATCCATCATTACCCAGTTCGATATCCACAACTCGCAAGGCAGGAACTCCTCCAAAGTTGGTACTGTTGGCGGCTGCCATGCCCTCACTGCCATGTAGCTGTAACAAGTCTAAACCACACTTCTCCACAGTGTCCTTGACAACATCAAGTGGACTATTCTGAAACACACCCACAACCAATGGACGAATTGATGCTCTTTCCAATGCATGTGACTTAGCAACAAGTGTTGATACAGCTGAACTACTATTCTCCTTGACTGTATCAATTGTAACTCTTGCACTACGTTCACCAAACTTTCTAACGGCATTGACAATCTCAGTAGCCTGTTCAATACTCACCTTTCGTTTACTCTTCTCGGCAAATATAACACCAATTAAATTAGCACCGCTCCGGCATGCAACTAATGCATCTTCACTATTCGTAATACCGCATACTTTAATAATCTTTGTACCACCAGTATATGCACCACCAGCGGTAGATTGTGATGCCTCGTAATCTTTTGGATTTAAACATAATCCCTGAATAGCCAATGATGGATCACTTGATCTCATTAATGATTCACCAATTAAACACATCCCAACTCCCACTGCTCGATATCTATTAACATCATGTGACGATGACATTCCTGATAATGCACATAGTGATAATTGTGGCTTCTTCTCTCCTCCCTTGGAACAATTATCATGATGGAATGTCAATCCCCGATTACTCAATTCACTACCAATCTTATCAGTCGTACCCAAATCTAATTGAAAGGTATGTAAATTACGATTATTCACACCAATTACCTTAGCACCACATTCAATTGCCACATCTAATTCAATTAAGGCATGTACCTCAACTAATGGTTCCATACCTATACTTCGTGCGTAATTGATTAACTCTTTGAGTATGTTGGATGGTGTTGTGGCGACGATTAGTAGGATTGTATCAGCTCCATATGCAGCGGCCTCGGCTATTTGATATGTTGATGTTATAAAATCTTTACGTAATATTGCTGGACGTAGTATACTCTCATTGGATTGATTGGCAGTAGCAGCAGCAGCAGTAGTTTTTAATCTAGCATTTTGTAAATCATCCAAACTACCCTTAAACCATCGCTCTTCAGTTAATACACTAATAACACATGCACCAGCTTCATAATATGTAGTAGCTTGATCACCTGCATTTAAGTTTGGTGCTATATCACCTTTAGATGGTGACGCACGTTTGAACTCGGCTGCCAATGCCATTGATGGTGATTTACCTTGTATGATTTGTTGGAGTTGTAATATTGATCCATTGGTATTATGAAATTCTTTAGCAGTTTGTAGTAATTCTTCGATTGATGGTACTGTTGTTGTAGAGGAGGAGGAGGATAGTTTTGTATTATAATCTAATATAGTAGTAGCAGTAATCTTTTGCAGCATACTGAGTTCATGATTTGGATTATTGTAGCCAAAGATGTGTTTGCAATTTGGAGAGTTATCAGACCCTCCATAGAATGAATTGAGAGCATCTTGAAGTTGTTTATCAGTATATTGTGGTCGATCCATGGTTGTATATTGATATGATATTGTCGATGTTCTTTGCTATCTACTACTCACACTCTCATAGTAATTTATGCGGTATGCGGTTGTGAGAGTGCGGTATCCTTTTTATTAGGAGACATCAGCCATGCTAGGGCAGGTGCAGTTTACCCGATGCTTGAGAGAGTTTAGTATCGTAACACTACGCACTTTGAATCTGGAATGTTCATATGTAGATATGCCCAGCACATACGACGTTGATTTTAACTTGTTGTAGTCCTGTGACGGGCTGAACTTTCATCGATTCCAATCACTGTCTATGTATGCTTTCTTTCGTCCTTTACAACTCGAGCTCCCTGAACCCATCCCAACCTGCCTTTTAGACGTGAGAGTAATAGTAGAAGTAGAAGTAGTAGTAAGTATCGTATTCGCCACTAGAAATCAAAGGTATCCTATTTTCCTTGGTATCGCCAAATTTATTCTTAAATTGATGATACCTAGATTGGTATTCCCTTGAATATCGTTGTATTATAGTCAATAATCGCATATTTAGTTGCCGGGAAGTCTCGAACTATTAAGACACAAAGACTGCTCACATCTTGTGCTATAACACAACTATCTACCATATCAACATCGTAGGTATATATACTATCATAAGTACAACTCTAAAAGTATCAAACATACAAATGTCAACATAATTATAAACCAACTACATACCGAAACATATCAAGTACGAATATTGCAACCTCATATCTTGTGCACAAAGACAACTGCATACCTACAGGTTCCAAGAATGTCGTACTTTACTCATCCACAGTTCCTCACCCGTCAAGAACTTGTTAATAAAAGATTAGATTATCAAGCATTAAACGAGGCATGGAGGGCAACACTTGAACCATTTACATATATTAGTCTTGAACGATTGCTTACCAAAAAAGAAGCGAATGAAGATATTCTAGAAACAGATAATGTCATTACAATTACATCAAAAGACTTTCCCCCTAACAACTTTTGTTATAAATTTGTAGATGATGATGATGACGATGTTGATAATGATAATATAATTTCATTTGCTCAGAATGATAGAATGGAGGAATATGCAGACCGTCATCCTACTCAAGGTGCACCAATAATACAAACTGACACCCAGAACCTGAAACGATTTAATTCCTCGATTCATACTCCAATTACAACAACTGCATCTAAGTATCTCTTCTCTGTAGTACTTGCTGGCGGAGATGAGATTGTTCAATTGAAGGCATCATATCGTCATCAACTTAGTATCCGTATTGATAAGGAGACTAGTTGTTTATACTTGGATTGTTTTGAATATAAAGCGACATGTTTAGATGTATTGCGAGGTGGGGAATCACCTATGCCTACAGAGGGAGAAACGAACGCATATGGTAACATTATTTTTGGTAACGGTAGAGGTGATCGAGATGAGGGGGCAACAAGAACTGTGGCAAGGTCTGGGGATACTCACAACGATATCATGGAACATTATAAGGCGTTGGTGGGGAAGTTCCTCAACTCTCGTGTCTTCCAGCTTGGCATATCTCTATCAAATGTTAAGGGTATTCGTCTCATAGCAATGCCCACAGATCACAGATCTTCAAATCGTCAGCCTGATAGCGACAATGATATTGCTGCTGTTCTAATATTGGAAATAGCCGAGCCAGAAGATATTTTTGCCGTAAGGACTGTTCGGTCGAAGCGGAACAATGCTGATTCATTTACCCTTTGTCCAGATTGGCTACCAGGAAATGGTACTGGATCAAAGACATCGAGATTCTACTTCTATGGTAGCTTAACTGAGATGAAAAGTACTGCCGCTCATATGGCCAAATTATCAATAGATATTGCAAACATGCTAGAGGCAAAAGGGAGCAATACTCTTGCTTTGTCACCTGGGATTATTTCGGTTGAGTATGATGCAGCCCCTAGTTATGGAAGTAATAAGAAAAGAAGAGTTGATGGGGAGTCTAATGCTTTTACTCGTCCACTTCCTTCTGCTTGGGATGGAAACATAATCAATATAAGAGAGGTCTTCGAGGCGAGCTTAGCAAGAGAGCAGAATCCTGCCAAGCGTATGATGCTTCGTATGATGGCTGATCCGTTATCTGTTATTGCAGTCAATCAGGATCCAAACTCAAGTGCGGAAGATGTAATGCTATCTACTATGCTTGGCCAACAAGTTGCTCGTGAGGGGATGGATAGTGTCATGGATATGTCAATGAATGATTGTGCTCAGTCATAGTAGTCTGAGACTCAAGGAAGTGAATATATATAAAGTAGACCCGAAGATGAATAATACAAAGCTGAACATTAATCACATACTTAGCTACGTTGCCTCTTCGCTGGCATCTTTTGATCCTGTTGATCGATCTCGATAACTTCCCCATTGGCTTCTGCCTTCCTCCTTCTATTTGCAATAACTTCCTCAGCTTTCATTGCCCCCATAAAACACACACTATCATCGTCGTCATCCTTCTTACTACTAGATGATATCTTTGTTGGTAGCTTGCCAAGTCCTCCATGCATATCTAACATCTCATTTTGATTGTAATAATATCTTTCCTGAGCTGTCCCATTTCCATTATGGAACCAATGTTGTAGACGATATCTTTCACCATCCGTGATGAAGCGGTTTA
>Ga0214477_100723_pt1 | contig 21154 bp, 17 predicted proteins | sample M1_20Mar14CPVII9_FD_165058 | JGI IMG/M metagenome (GOLD analysis project Ga0214477, IMG submission 165058) | Marine eukaryotic communities from Monterey Bay, California, United States - M1_20Mar14CPVII9sort6BwellC16 | ecosystem: Environmental > Aquatic > Marine > Unclassified | place: USA...
AAAAGGCTGGCGTGAACGAGAACAGTTGTGGAGGTTGGATCAAAGAACCTCTGAAAGGGGTGATCCTGAATTATTGGAAAGAAAATCCCAATGTACAAAGTCATGGCTCGGCAATGTTCATGTAGACCCATCAAGGCTTAATGAGGATGTTTACTTTGATCCGCTTAGTGTGCTGTACTGCTATACAACACAACTTATTCGTTCAATAGAAAGTGGATAAATTAGAAAAGCTATGCTATGAGCAACCACCAAACACAACCAACACTCATCATCTCTTGGCCCTCAAATATCTATTAAACTCATCATATGCCGCACCCAAGTCATGTGTCAATTGTCTTTTATCATCTTCATCAATCATATCGACAGCTCTAAGTGCATTTAACTTTTCTAACCACTTGCGTATCTTATCATTAGGTGAAAAGTCATTTGGTGTATCCGGTAGCTGAATTAATGCATTCATCAAATCACTCAACAGTGGTTGTAACTCGTCTACCGCCCTTTGATCCAAGTTTACAGCATCCATGGCAGTAATAAAATGTTGTACAGTTTCAGCAACTGTTATTGCCACATTGACATTATTACCACTACTAGATGTCTTGACATGTTCAGGTACGCCAATTCTCAATAACCTGTCAGCAGCTCGGGGACAATCCATTTGATAAACTTTCATGAAAGTTTCAGTTGTCATTCCATCCTTTTTACCCAACGCTGCCTTCTCGGCTATCTTAAATTGTGATAGTAATTTGTTACATTCGGTACTATATTCAGCTTGTGTTATCGCATCTTGTGCATAGGCACGTTCGAGATGTTCTGTTGCAATTATAATTGTGTATAGATCTCCCATATTCTCGTATGCAGTACGCTCTTTCCTTGAAGAATAGAGTTCAATTTCAGGTAGAGAGTCATCAATTGCCGCAGGGTATTTAGTACTACTACTCCACATTATGTTGTATAGTAAGATAATATTACGAGAGATGATCAATCTTGTGAACTCTTTGTTGTTTTAACCTGTGCAATACTACCACACAACAATTGCAATATTAAGTGAATAATCGGTTATTGGTTGTTGCCAGTTATTGTCGTGCACAATCAATGAATATAAAAATATCGAACTCGCACGGTACGATATGGTAGCCTCTGAAAATGCACACTAAACCCACAAGCCTAAGAGCGAGAATAATAATATGATCTAAGGTGTTTGAAGAGGAGTTACTATCCTAAATAATATACCATCACTCATCTGTTCGGGTTGTGGATATTGAGTGCAGTAGTTGTGGTGTGGCCGTATTTATTAGAGAAAACAAATTATCGAGTTGCCACACAAAATATAAAGTAGTACACACTGAATGAGCTGGCCATCTTAATAGATAGAGCTCTCATCTAATATATTAACATACTTGCATATACTAAAGGAAGATAAGCACACCGCACATATCATAATGAATATATCGAAAATACCAAAAGGACCCGCGGTAGTATTGGGAGTAACAACATCAATAACACTATACGCCATATTTTATAGTCATTATCAGCAAGTTAGTGATAAAGCAGTTATGCGGGCAGGCGTTGAGAGAGATAAGGAACGTATACGTATGAAGAAAAGGGAAAGGAAGGAGGCTGACAATAAGTAGATTGCGTATCAACTAGATGAAGATATGAACACATGATGTGTGCAACATGTTTGAGGGCTACTTACAACCAACTTCAAACAAGTTGGATACAAATAAGATGGAGTTACTATTTTATATTTACAAACCTAAAATGCTGGATAGTGCTTGCTGTTTAATATGAAATCACAAAGCAGAGGCAAACCAATTCCCAAATCTATGAGGATCGTCACAGCCTATACAAAAAGTTGTTGTTGCCACCTCATGCTCATGCCGCCTTTGGTACCCAATCCTTCCTACTTTACAAACAATAATCAAGTTAGTGCTAAATAAGATGGAATATAAAATTGGGTATGAAGTAATAAACAACTCACTTTAGATTCGGGGATACGTCAGCTTGATCATCCGTGGGTGTGGCATCTTCTTCTTTGGTATTGTCTACCATCTCTTCTTGAATATTCCAACTCTCTAGTAACTTTTGCCTTTTTGGCTGGGGTTCTTCTAGTCCAGAAGATTTCTCTTCAGAAAAGGTTGATGTCTTGATAGGGATGTTTGTTGGTATTATGGGAGAATACAATCCATCACCGCCACTAGATGAGGATAGTCGCTTACCACCGGATCGGATAGACAGTATAGAAGCATATCTGCCTTTAAACTGTCTGTGATGACTTTCGGAAGTCATAGATGGCTCGGTGTCACCATCATGTAGTCGTCTCCACATTCGACGGAAGAAGTCCTTCTGTGAGCCTCGGGGTAGCATTTGCATTTGATCGGCATGCCGACTCTTGAGAACTAGCAACGCATCCTTTACATTTTCAGGACAATGTTTACACTTGAGGACGTGGTTTGGTATCTCAGCAAAGCTATTAGCCAGTCGGTTTACATTTGACCAGAAGAACTTGCGAGGTGAAGAGGCGTCAATGCAGTGGATGCATTGCAAACCACCGTATCCAATGTTGATGTTCTCTCTCTTCCCACCCCGTGTCATTCGATCTTCATCGGAGAAGCGGCAGACGACAAGCTGTTGCATCATATGATAGAAGTAGTCGGTTAGTGGACCTGCGTCTGACTTATCAATAAGTGCTTTCCCGATGTCTGAGCCTTGAATTAAAGGTCGAACATTGTCGTTAGACTTCTTGGTTAGTAAGTCAATAGCTGCCCTGTAAGTGGCATCATCTGTTTGACGGCTTATTGGAGAGGTCAGCGCTTGTGCCTCATTAGATTGCCAGGGAGACAACATCTCTGGAAACTGCTGATTTTGTGTTGGTCTCATCGGCATAGTATTTGTGTGGTGTGTAGGGAATGGATGGGGGTGAGGCTGATGAGGTTGGTTGCCATCTCCAAATCCTTGTTGCACTAAATGAACCTGACTTGATGCTCCTTCACTGTTCGTACTCATACGTCGACTTGAATTGTGTTGACGGTGATACACTCCGGGTGGATCTTCTTGACCTTTGTTTGTCGGTAGATTCATTGTGTAGGGATGGACGTTTATTGGTACCTTGAGCTGTGGTGGTTGCATGGCAAAGGAATTTTGTTGAGTATGTTGAATAGCTTGGGCTATATCTCTCAATCCTGAAGATATGGCTTGTTGCTCGGATATACTCGTATCTTGATTGGACTGTTGTTGCTGCTGTTGAGTTGCCGGTATATTGCCAGGATTTAGACCTGGACAGAATCGTAAATGCATATCCACGAAGTGATTTGGAGGTGGTTGGGATGCTAACCAAAAGTAGTTCCCTCCTCGATAATGCGGTGGTATGTGTTGACAGTGTCGACAGACCCAGGCAGCGTATCCGTCGAATAGAAATGGATATTCAGTAGTCATAACTTCAGGATCTTGTGAATTCGTTATAGAGATGGCAAGTGAGTTTTGTTGATTATAAGTATACATTCTTCTGCTTGTGGTGAAGAGGATTGTCTAGATTTATGAGATGAACGTTGCAAGCCCTAGACACACACTCGTGCATATGGCAAATGGTGGTAACCAAACACAGTTATGAAACTGAGCCATTCTTATCAACATGACATTTTAGTATCTTGGGATGCGAACCTAGCTCAATATAAGGCCACCACATGCATATAGATGTCGGTATGTCTTTGTTTTTGAGACGATCCGACGTCTTGGGTATCATTCATACTCCGATGTCTAGGAGTAATCACAAAACTTCAATAGAGTTCCTGATCACAGAGACATGATGGACAATCCCTAATCACTAACCTTAAATATATATTCTTTGACAGCGTCATTAGAATCAATCTTGTCATGCAGCATGTCTAAGCCCTTGCTTGCTCTTGCTTCTTTAGCTCATCAAAAGATTAAGATACCATGGGGGGTATCCTTTTATTTGTCACATGAATTGCTCAATGAGTCCCTCCTGGGTCCCGTGAAATGGCCAACTTATACTTTAAGTATAGCTTTCAGAAAATAAAAACTCAAAAAAGTGGCCGGCTATTGCTTTCCAGTACTCAGTGCTGGAAAGCAATAGCCGGCCACCTTTTCCATTTTTTTCATTTTTGCGACCTGTAGTTAAAGTATAAGTTGGCCTTTTTCATTTATTGTAATTGGGAGTCTTTTGGATACCTGAGCAATTCATGTGTAGTATTACTTATTATTACCATTGTTTGTTGGATTACTTACTTACTTCCATTAACACCGCCTATCTTCTCCATGGCATTGTGTATTGTTGTTGGGAGTTGAGTGAGTTCGAGGTGTTGAAGTGTTGTTGTTGGTGCTGAGAATCCTAAGAACTAAGACGATACCTTATAACTATCCTTTGGTTTTTCTTCTGCATTTTTTATCGATGAGGATATCAACTCCTCCAGTAGAATTACACTCCAATATACTAAAAAGCCCAACAACATACGTCCTTTTCATATTAGCTCTCCTTGGTGGTATTGTTTATTCGGCTAACATTAGCTTTGTTAGTAGTTCATCAACATCGTCATCGCTTTCTTCTGTCAAAGAGGATCGTGTTCCAATAATAATGAAGGAGCAATACATAATAACCAAGTTTGAAGTATCGGGTAGAGTTCAGGGTGTATTTTTTCGTAAGAGTACCAAGGAAAGAGCCGATGAACTGGGTATATGGGGATGGGTAAGGAATACTGCTCGGGGTACGGTGGAAGGAGAATTCGAGTATGTTGCACAATCTACAATTGATGATGAGATAGAATCACACCATGGAACATTTCGTCATTGGTTATGCAATATTGGCTCGCCGCATTCCAAAATAGATAATTGTACATTTGGAGAGAAGATCGTATCTGATCAACAAACTTATGATATTTTTAGAGTTGCAAAAACTAAGCGTTAACAACGATGTAGATAGGCAGTAGATGATAAGATCTATCACATCAGCGCTCTATCAAATCTATCCGTGTATGATAGATGCGTAGTGTTACACAACAGTAAAGGTAAATTATATAACCAACGCTTTCAACTCTAAGATATTTATTTTACGTCTTTTAATGATATGAAAATCAGGCAGTTAGTTTTAATGAACTCTATTACATAGCTCTGATCATTGTAGGGTCGGTCAAACATTGTTTGACTCATGGTTGGAAGAGATATGCTGGCCGATCAACACTATACTTAAACTTTGTATATGTTAACATATAGACTCATTAGTCAAGTTATGCAGCTTTAGGTATCCAATCGCTTCTGAAAGAGAGAAGAGTACAAGCAGCAATGTGGTCAGTAATTTGATTGTATTGAAGCAAGAATAAAATAAAAATATGATCAACTTACTCACTTTGGATTTCCAGGGTCTTCTGGAGAATTGATTGGTGAAGGAGGAGAACTTAGTTCGTCTGCCATCTTCCCCGGTGCATCTTGCTGACTTGGTAATTCATTGCCGGCTGGCGCATCTTGCTGGGGTGTATCCTCAGATAGACCTGAAGGATCTCTGCTAATCTTTTTACGTTTGGACTTTGGAGTAGCAGCCTTCTCTTCTTCATCTCCGGCAGTTGCAGAAGATTTCCTCTTAAGTGAACTCTTGACGGATGTCGACGATGCTCGTATGGAAGCGCCTCGTTCAGGAGCTGTACCCGGGGCATCACGTTGCATAGGGGGACTAGTAGTAGATGACCGTGAACGGATGGTAGAAGCGGGTTGGAAGCCGGCGGTAGACAATGCCATAGGCTTACCACCTGCACGAATACCATTATCTTGAGTATCAAAAAGACCCAAGGCCCTTGCGGCTTGAACATAATATCTTCTCAAAACAGAGCTCAAACTTGACGATCCTGTACCCAATTTACTTGCCGTTGCCTTGAGGTCCTTGGGAAGGTTCTCACAGTTCTCAAGGTGCAGTCGTTGGAACTCTCGAACAGCTTCATAAATGCCACTGATAGAGTATGGATATGACACAGCAGCACCTCGTGCACCTCCTTCGGCCATGGCACAATGAACACACCGAATACCCACTTGGCCAATCTTGATGGGATACTTTCGATCAGCGGCGGCATTATCCATATCAATCTGCTTGGAACTAAAGACTTCAATGTTATTCCTAACAAAGCAATCCATATCAGATAACCAATCCTTGTCTTCGGGGATAGCAAGAAGGACTCTTTGATCAAGAGGAACTGTCTGCTCGGGACTAGCATCGCCTTCCTTTGCCTGGGATTCTAATTTCTTGGCTGACTTGGCAAGCAAACTAGCGGCAGCAGGTGCATTGATTTTGGGAGACTTCAAAGCGGCTTCAGCAGCAATGGCAGCAGCTGCGGCCTTGGCTCTAGCCTCAGTAGTTGGTGGTGGCGGTTCTCTACCTCTTGAAACTTGATCCTTAACTGGAGTTAGTTCAGTATCACCATCGTGCAATCGTCGCCACATACGACGGAAGAAGACTTTCTGAGAACCACGTGGTAGCATTTGCATCTGATCAGAATGCCTTCCCTTGAGGGCGAGGAGTGCATCCTTCATGTTATCAGGACAATGTTTACACTTGAGGACATGACTCGGGATCTCAGCAAAGCTATTTGCCAGTCTATCCACCGTTGACCAGAAGAATTTACGAGCTTGTGGAGCCTCGATGCAGTGGATACACTGCAAACCACCATATCCAATGTTGATGTTCTCTCTCTTCCCACCTCTAGTTTTGCGATCCTTCTCAGAAAAGCGACAGACAACAAGCTGCTGCATCATATGATAGAAATAATCAGTCAACAGATCGGCATCAGACCGTTCAATCAACCCTTGTCCAATATCAGTACCTGGGATTTCTGGCCGTGCCATATCTCTTGTCTTCTTAGTCAAGAATTCGATCGCTGCCCGGTATGTGACATCATCAGTGGGACGACCTTTAGGTGATGCTTTACTAGCACCCGGCTTCTTTCGTTTCTTACCACCAGGTGTCTTCTCTCCTTTTTTACCCTCGACAGGAGAAGGTGATGGTCGCAACTCAGCACCTCCACCTTCCATCAGATATGGATGATACGGATACTGAGAAGAATCATGATATTGACCGCCGCCACCACTTGGTGCTCTGGGCTGGTGTAGTGTAGGACTCGTCCCCGGTGGGTCTTGACCACGTGACGTCTCTTGAATGTCAAAAGGATTCAACAACTGAGACTGTTGTCTCGGCTGCTGGATGGGATATGGAATAAGATCTCTACTCATACCACCAGCTTGAGACGGTGGAAGATTAGCAGGAGGGGGCATATTACCAGGATTCAACCCAGGACAGAATCGTAAATGCATATCCACAAAGTGATTCGGGGGTGGTTGGGATGCTTGCCAGACATAATTCCCTCCGCGGTAGTAGGGTGGGACATGTTGACAGTGCCGACAAACCCAAGCGGCATATCCGTCAAAGAGGAAGGGGAATTCACTAAGTGTCCCCCCTCCTTCTGACGAATCTTGTTGAGCAGCAGCAGATGTTGCTACCAACTGTCTTTGATCTTGCGGTCTGCCTAGTGGTGTATTAGATCCTAAGTGATATTGAACGAGAGAAGATGGAAGGACAAGGGAGTGTGAGATGAATATAAGAAGTCAAGTAGTATATTTTGTAAAGACATAAGAAGATTAACAACATACCTGATCCATGATCTCTGCCGTCATCCGCCGATCCAGAGGTGGTACTACTCCTTCTCTTAACTCCAGCCTGAGATGGAGCCATTGGACTTTGATCAGCTAACGATCCAGGCCTAGTCTCATATTGCAGAAGTGGATCATCTTCATTAACAGATGGTAACATTGATGAACTGCCTCCTCCTCCTCCTCCTTGACTTTGTTGTTGCTGCTGTTGTTGTTGCTGCCTCTGTTGTTCGCGTTGAATTTCCTGCTGTTGTAATAACTGTAACTGCTGTTGCATAGCCTGTTGTGTAGCCAATTGTGATTGTAACGTACTTAATTGTGGATTACCCCGTCCTCTTAATGATATTGGAGTTGGTTGTATCCCACCCAGATTGTCTACTAATCTATCCATACCACTACTACTTCCACCACCATGAATTGCCCCAAGATGACTAGTTGCTGCTGATCCACGTAGTATATTGCCCCCCTGTTGCTGCTGCTGTTGTTGCTGTTGAGGAGTGGGTGCACCAGAACTTGAACCAAATGATGCCGCGGTAGTTAATGGAGTTTGGCCAAAGGCACTAAATGCCCCTCCTCTTTCCCCTCCTGGAGTCCGCTGCTGTTGTTGTTGATGTTGTCGACCCATCCCCGCCGCTGCCATGGCACTACTAAGCCCTCCAGGGGTGTTGGCCAATTGTCTTAGTAATTCAGCAGAGAATGAAGATGCTGCAGCACTGCCACCAAATAGAAGTGAAGAATCTCCCGGAGCGGGTGGATATTGAGGAGTAGCATTGCCTCCTCTTCCCTGCTGTTGTGCTGCCTGTTGCTGTTGTTGTTGAGCTTGATATAAAATTTCTTGTTGAAACAAGGCCTCCTGCTGTTGTTGTAGTGATGGTTGCATGGGATACTGCCCTCCTTGTCCAGTAGATGGGGTTCCTCCTCTTCCTTGATTGAATGGATGGGAAGGCAGTTGCGGTTGCTGTTGTTGCTGTTGTCCACTACCTGATAACTTTCCACTCTCCTCTTCATCACTATCATCTTGTGATGATTTCCTCTTCATATCGTCGTCGTCGTCGTCACGTTTACTTTCGGGGGGAGGTGATGTTGGTATTGGTTTATTCAACTGTTGATGACGGGAGCCAGGGTCCATTGACTTCTTATCTGTAGGTTGAAATGGAAGAGGTGGTAAATCTCTTGCAGCAGTTGATTTGTCGAACTCTTCCTACAAAGGATATAATACATAGAGGTTATAAGATGGAATGAGATTTTAGATATTGATATAATAATGTGAATAGGGCATGGAGAAATAATAACAGATGTATTTCATACGATATCAATTCCAACATCCTGCCTCTTATGTGCATCACATCAATTTATTTCTTACCTTTGTCACGACTTTTTTATGTGATGCAGGTGATTCTACAGTAACCCGATGGACTACTGTTGCATCTGGGTGCATTTCTTCACTAATTTTTATTATATGTGTTGTGTTGTTTGTTGTTCGCCGCTGTTAGAACAATAGCGCCCAGAGGTGGCCAAATTCTCTTATTGACCAGTTATATCCAAACTGCCTACTTATGCTATTGCCGTTAGTGTATTGCCGATATACCCACTGATTAGTATGTGTAATAGGCAGAGAATTGTTGTGTTCGAGGATGGCAATTATAACGTGTAGTAATCGTTTTTGGCAATATTATTTTTGAGCAGTTGATAATAAGTTGAAATGTCTAATTTCGATATGATTGGGTATGTTTCCCACCACTCGTGTATGATTCGCCGCTACTCTATTATTTACGAACCCCAATTAGATTTCTCTTGTATGATTGTTCGTTATTATTACGGAGAGTTATCAATCCGTAGCATATTATAGGCATGCTATTTGCAAGCAACTAAACTGATTTTCTTTGTGAGTAAGATACCTTTAATATATTGTTCTTATTGGTTGATGCTATGCTACACTTGATGCACGAATTATTTACCAGTGAATTGCAACAATAAACAAGCAATCACCAGATGCATGCACCTTGATACCCTACCGTCATTTCTCTTAATAGACTTACATAGACCAGCTAATGATGCTGAAAGTAACCTTGAGCGATACACATATAACACTATATCCGATTATACTTAATTTCTATACTATTTTAGGGTAAAAGTAACCTTAATGTAACGGTATTTTAGTAAAATAAACCAATGGCAGTGGTTTGATGTGACAGCCACTCTGCTGCCCCTGAACGAAAGTTAGCCCTTTTCGTACAATTTCATTGATTATATTAAATCAATGCACCGACATTGATAGGAAGTCTCTATCAGTCTGTCTCCGATCCAGCGTAGTAGTTATGATAGTTTTAATGTATTATTTTGTAAATTGCCGACTATATGGTTGATTTCAATTGCAATAAAAAAATCTAAATAATAAACAAATTATCACGTGCACCATCAAATCAATATTATCACGTGCACCATCAAATCAATATCCAATTTATTATGTATAGTAGTAATCCGTCAGCTATGCAAATGCAGCAGATATTGCAATTGCAACAACAATTTCCGGTGGCGAGCCAGCAGGAGTGGCAGCCTCAACAGCAACAAATTATTGCACAATACCAGCAACAGCAGAACCTGGTTGTGTCATCATCACAACAATACCAACAACGACAGCTGCAACCTCAACAGCAACAGCAACTTCCACAGCAGCTATTTATGCATGGTGCACAACACCAGCAACAGCAGATAGTGGTGTCATCACAACAATACCAACAACGTCAGCTGCAACCTCAACAGCAACAAATTATGCGTACATCAAATCAGATAAATGGGGTGCACGAACTGCAATATCAACAACTATATTATCGACAGCAGCAGCAGCAGCTTCTTATGGATGGTGGTGGTTACCCAGCATCTCAAATTGGTACACAACTGCAATTTTTTACAAACCAGCAACAACAGATCGATCAAAAACAAGTAAAGTCTCAAATCCTTTTCATATGTTTGGAGGCTCGTCAATGGCAGGGAATAGTTTGTGATCAATACGACGGGAGTTTTATGTATGTACGTCCTGGTGTTAACCCCATTTCACCTGATCTGGAAGAGGGTATTGATGTCGTTCATTCACAATTTATCTATGGTGGTGACAATAGTAGTACTATTTCAGAATGTTACAATGGATTATTCATATATCATGTTTTGGGTACTGAATTAGGTAGACGATACCTCCGACATAATTATAGTTCTTCAATAGGGACGGACTTGAAACAACGGCAGCATGATGAACAAATTTTGCAGCAACGAACAAATCATACAGCAGTATTACAGGAATTAAAGCAAATAATTGCAGAACAGAAAAAGAATGAACATAATAAGACGAATGAGCCTCAACAAGATAGGGATAGTGATACGACTTCAAATAGTGCAAAGAGACAACGACTAGAACAACAACCACAACAACAAGAAGATGAGAGTCTTTCAACTGCAGAGCAAAGGCGGCATGAACTCAATGCAATGCAGGAAGTGGAGAAAGCCAGATTTGCACTTGAACAATCACAACAAAAACTGTTAGAACAAAAGCAGTTGCATGAACAGCAATTGGCAAATCTATCAGATTTAAAGCAACAGAAGCAGCAATTAGATAAACCTGTGCATGAAATCTTTGCTAGTATATCAATGGAAACAAGTCAAGCTATGGATGATTCCAATAATGACAAAATCAATCAAGTAGCCAACGACACTCTCAGTCACCTCATGAGTAGTATTTCAATTGGGGAAGTAGATGTATTAAAAGTTATCAATGTTATGTTTTCTGAAGCAACGAAATGTCAAAAATCTCATATATCGAAAAGTATTAATGATGTACAGTCGGAGGAACGAGATGTATTAGTTGAAAAGGATAAGGCCAAAGAGGTGTGTGCTAGACTAACTGCCGAGGCCAAGGCCAAGAAAGAACGTTATAAATCGATTGTCAAGGCCAAGGAGGAGTGTGGTAAGGTAGTACAGGCTATAAAAGCTACACAAGATAGATTGGCTGCCGAGGCCAAGGCAAAGGCCGAACGGGAGCGGCTGGATAGACAATTAGTAATTTGGAATTATTTGTCAAGTTAGTGCAATTGGATGGTATGGATGACCCCCGTTCAGCTCAACTGCTTAACAAGATCAATACAGATAATGAACTGAAGGCTGAGATGTATAATAATGTCGAACGGTATGGGTTGACACCATTTTTGGATAATTCAAAGAGTACCGAGGAGATACACAAGATATTAGTTAGTGGAATAGTCAAAGGAGATTCAGCAAGTAGTATCAAGAACGCCATCACAGAGGGCTTCAAGAAACATCATTGGGAAACTCCCAACTTCAGCAGCTGCCCAATCCTTGATAATCCGTCGACTCATAGTGATCCATTAGCACCAATTGTTGCCACCTTAGCTCGTGGATCAAGGTATACAAAGAATTGTCTCACATCACAAATCACCAAATGCTTCACTACACCACATCTCCTTGCCAGGATTGGCGTACTACCTCCAAATACACAGATACTTCTACAACCATTTGCCGCCTACAACATTGATAGAGATGAAGTATATACAGCTCGAGCGGTCTCCTCTTTCATATCATTTTTACTCAAGACACATCGAGATAGGCTAGTATACCTATCAGTGAATGAAATACTTCGTCTTGGACTTCCACCCGAACATATTGTGCCATTAGTCCTCGTCTTCATCAATATCCATCCAAATATCAAGTTACTATCGGCTGGGGAATTGTGTATGCCATTTCTTGATGTTGTTAGTAGAAACTTTGTGCGTAGCCTGAGTGAAAAGCTTATTAACGATATCTTTGGCGGTCCAAGGCATCCAGGAGTAGGTCTTGTTGGTATTCCCATTAGTGAGCAAAAGTATTCATTGGATGCAGAGATTATTATCAATGGCACTACTACTACAATAAAGACTTATGCTTTATCGCTTTTACATGATTGGCGTGGAAGTGGAATTGAAAGTCTACCCATCCCCTCCCAAATCAAAGAAGGAATAAGTAGAGGATCTAGTCATCCAATAGCTAAAACTATCAGGATAAAGGTGAAGTATCTTGTCAATAAACTCACTACGACCTATTTCAAGAATGATTATTTGACACTTGATCAACAAGTTGCCAATATTGATGAAGTTATTGACAATGAAATGATTGCCGCCAAGCTACCTATTAGTATTGGTGAGAAGAAGTACGTCGTCATCTACCTCCGCAATTCAAAGATAGATCAAGCGGATACTGTATTCGAATTAGCAGCTAGTCAGTTCACAATCTGTTACGCATCGGGTGTGGCTCGGAAGTTCATCAAAAATGATACCGAGTTGATAATAATATTTGACAATGGCAAGGTAAGAGATAACGATCTCAACACTGGACTAGCAAGAGCATTTGCATACATCCGTGATGGGGTAGTTATAGCATTCATTAGTTCAACATCAATCCGGTGTACATCCATTCGTGTCTTGTTCAGGTGCCTACAGAGATTGTGTGTAAGATGTGATACACAGTTGATTATTGCTGAGCATAGTTCGATATTAGCTGCAATTCATTTGGAATATGAAAATGGTCGGAAGGTAGGATTCGAGATTAAACAAGATTCATTCAAGACAACTACTGCAGAATTACAGGGTAACCTTCAGGGTCTTGCTTTGGAGTTGAATAAATGTATGGCCACAGTTAGTAGTGGATGGTATATCCCCAAAGCATTGTCACTCTTCTCAGATCAGCTGAAACATGCAATGGAGCAACAGCGGCTAGAGAAGGAAGCTAAGAAGAGAAAGGAAATCTCAACCACTAAGAAGAGAAAGGAAATCTCAACCAAAGGTAGAGATAGATGCATACTCATGACAACAACTGCTTATCGTTCGATCAAGACAGATACTCAAGCGGCAGCAGACGTTACCCCACCTCCTCTTCCACCATGCCAAGAGCTTGTAAACTATCCTCAATACCACGAAGGTGGTAAAGAAGATTCAACAAGACATTGCGTCATGTGTGGTTCAATATGTTTCTATGCTACTACCAACAAGAAAGTACAGCTTAGTCTACAGCTTTGGCGACAATACTGCCGAGGTAAGAAAGAACGTAGAATACTATGGGTTCGCCTGAATACAATTTATACGGATTATATAATACCTTCAGCTTAACACTCAAGTTGGGGTTTAGATGGAGTAAGAGAGCTCCTCGTATGAGAAGTGTGTTAGTATAATGTGGTTGAGTAAGAATATATTAAGTTGTGATGAAGCACTGCACTGGAGACGAAACCATATTTCTACTCTCTATTTCAGAAGGATGACATGCTCATATCTTGTGCACATAATATGATGCATATGATAAGACCACATCACAAGATCTTGTGTTTGTGTCCATGAGAAGTATGATAGTCTAGGGCTCATAAAGTTCTCATCTCCAAGTTCAGCTTTGTGGGTAGCTTTGATTTCGTTTCATCGCCAAATAATGGCCGTCAATTCTTATTATCAATTTTTGGGTTGGTTGGCAAACGGAAATTTTCAAGCAACAAGGAGACATCGATTATTCCTCTCCTATTTGTGCCCTACCATAGACCCCCTATTCGATATCACATTAATACTCGGTGTAGATGACAATATATCATCTCTTGGATGATTCAGCGGATCAACAAAACATATCATAAAAAACTCGAAAAACTCAAAAATTATATGTACAAATATACTACAACCATCATGTATAATAAACGGTGTCATCGTCTAAAGAGTAATAATAATAATATGACAATAGCATCATTATCAGCAGTAGTACTAGCTATGACAATATCTAGCTATCTAACCACGTCGTTAGTTGTTACCTCGGCCGCCGCTGCCACTTCATCTAATGATAGCAATCCGCATCATCATCATCATAATTTATCAACTTCATCAGCTACTCGTCGCCGCCATAATCACCAACAGCACTCGACTGCTGCTAGCCGTAAAAAGAAATTGCTATCACGCTACAATAATAATAATCTGAATACGCCATCAATATCAACAGCAAGCAGCGGCAGTGCAAAGAAGTCATCAAAACTTTATAAACAATTATATCAAAAATTTAATGACCAACAACAACAATATGAAAGAAGTGTCGATAAAGAGCAGTATAATAAGAAGAGATTATATGCCCAACAACAGAAAAAGACATCTCAACAACAACAATATTATAATGGTGGTGATTCTAATAATAGAAATGATATTGATGTGAACGATAGGCCGTCGCCGCGGCAGAATGAACAACGAGAAGAAGTACGACTAACAACATCAAATTATAAATCTACAAAAACTGAACAAACAAAATCTCAATATGATACTAAAATAATACCTCCGCATTGGGCTTTCAATAACATAGAAGACGTAGATAGTAGTAGTGATTATGATAAAAGAAGAAGTAGTAGACAACAAAAGCGTGGATTGGAACATGAGGATAATCCACAGTGCAGTAAGTTTGTAATGTGTGTGTGTTTCTTTTATTGCTAATCTCTCTCACCATTCTATCATACTCTCATTCAACCTAACCATACAAACGACACAATACAATACAATACAAACAATAGTGATAACAACACAAGTAGATGCAACCGCCGCAATCTCTCAAATATTACAATCCCCAGACAATTCACTACAACTACGTAACATCACATCATCGTCACATGCCTGTTATGCTTCATTTACTAATGGTCATTCCATGGGTACATTACTCGATCCACTCACAGGATTGAGCATTAATACTACTAATGGATATAGTGAAAATGCATATCTACTTCCAAATGATGGATTAATAATGAGTAGTGGTAGTCCGAATGATTTTTGTATTAATGATTCAGATCAGCAGACTACTCAGTGGAAGAATAATACTAGGTACGTTTGTAAGAGAAGCAGTTATGGTCATCATCGAATAACCCAAAAGGGGTTTGTGGATTGACTTTGTTTTGGTGCATATGATAGTTCTAAACCTCCTTGACTCACTCTTTCTCTCTTGACTATTTTTGTATTAGTGGTTGGGTAGCGGTCGGTGACGATGATTTAAATGGTATAGCACAGAAGAACAATCCCAATGCTGTTACGTATGATGCATGTATTATTGAATTTGGTGAGTACATTGTTGAGAGGCGGCGTTCAGCCGAGACTGTATTGCATATCTTGTGTCTTTGTGCATATCTTGTGTCACTTTTTCTAATTTCCCTTTGTCTTGGTATCTTCAATCCTGCTCCCAACTGCCCACGACGCCCCCACTCACCACTCCACTACTATGATATATAGAATTCAAATGCAATAATGATGAGGAGTTATCAACACCACAACTAAGCTTTGAATATATTTGGGGTTCCGAGGAGTATTATGAATATGTCAATTCTGAGTTTAATGATGTAAGTATCTCTCATTGCGGGGCGCGGCGGCGTGTTAAGATTATATGTATGTGTCTCTAACTCAACCTTTCCTTCTAATACCTCAATCTATTAGGTATTCGGATTCTTCCTAAACGGAGAGAATATTGCAATACTACCCGATGGAGTTACAGAGGTGACAATCAATAATGTCAATTATAATAAGAATCCACAATACTTTTACGGTAACGATGTTAGTGAATCAAATGGTGTACAATACCCGTTAATAGAAGCTGATGGCTTTACTACGAAGTTAGTTGCCACGGGAACACCCATCAAGGGTGAATGGAATACAATCAAGTTGGGTATAGCTGACGTGTCTGATAGAATATTGGATAGTTATGTATTGTTAGCGGCGAATTCATTAAGTTGTGTACAAAGGAGTGAAGTTCCTAGTACAAGTCCAACAGTTCAACCAAGTACTTCTCACTTACCAACAATACAAGAAGATGAATATCAATGTTTGGCTATTGAACAAAGTAATTTGGCAACGGGATTATTTGCAATTAGTGATAGTGAATGTGAAGTTTGTGCAGAGGGGTATCAGTTTTGGCCTTGTAATGTCAGTCCCCCACTGTGTATATGTGGTACTACTTTTACTAGTGCGCCTAGTAAATCATCAATGGCTGCTCCGTCTCAATCTCCATCGAGTGGACCAAGTCAAGGACCATCTAATGAGGTGAGAAAGTTTATCATTGTGTGTCTGGATCTTTAGATTTTGTTCATTCTCATCATATCTAACTTCTATCATGTTTTTACCATATCGTTACAGCCAACTACAAGCCCCACTCAACCTCCTTCAAAGAATCCTAGCAAATCACCGTCGAGTCATCCATCAGCCATCCCAAGTCAAGCACCGAGTCGATCTCCTTCAGCCATGCCGACTCGAGCTCCGTCAAATGGGGTAAGACTAAATGCCACAGTATCTACTCGTTTATTTAGGTTTTATTATCTTTTAATGCTAATTAACACATGCATCTTTCACTTCTCCTCATACCATCCTCAGCCCACATCAAAGCCAACTCAATCTCCTTCCCTTGGCCCGAGTAAAGAACCAACTCGAGCTCCGTCACTCAGTCCAATAGCAGACCCAACACAATCACCCTCAACTAAACCAAGCGAGTCTCAAATGCCTTCATCTCAACCATCAATCAACCCAACGTCTGAGAGGGATGCATTCGAATGTATGATATTCGATACAAAGCCAGCAGATGAATTGATTCAAGATACCTTCCTCCAAAATCCAGAAGGTGATATACAATTCCAAAATGTCAAGTCTAGTAATCACTCATGCTTCCGTTCATTCTACAATGGACATAAGATGGGTCATAATCACGAGACTGGTGTGCAGTTAATACCCGAGGAGGGTATCATAATGAGTACGGGCATACCCGAGGAGTTTTGTTGGAATGATTCAGATGAAAATACAAAGAAATGGAAAACAGATGGTGATGCTAATCTTACATCATTATTACGAGAGGAGAATCCGACTGCTGTTACGTATGATGCATGTGTTATTGAGTTTGATTTCAAGTGTGCCAATGTAAGTTCGTGTCTGTTTGTTTGTGTGTAATGTCTGTGCACTGAATATACAATAAGTGCTCACATCTTGTGTTCAAATTTTGTCATTTCTCCATTTAGGATACCTTGAACTCGCCTCAGATTAGTTTCGAGTATATGTTTGGTAGTGATGAGTATTATGAATACATAGGCAGTGCATTCAATGATGCCTTTGCCTTCTTCTTAAATGGTGAGAATATAGCGCTACTACCCGACGGGACTCCTGTGGCTATTAATAGTGTAAATCCAATGAACAATTCAGAGCTATATCATGAGAATGATGTTAGTGAACCAAGTGGGATGCAATACATTGAAATTGAGGCTGATGGGTTTACATCAATCATGACCGCGTCAGGAGCAACGAATGAGACTGGATGGAACACAATCAAGTTAGTTATTGCTGACGTATCGGATCGGATATTGGATAGTTATGTATTATTATCAGCGAATAGTTTTACATGTGTGGAGGCTCCTTTGGCAGATCCAGCACCAACGACAGCGTCTCCGACAGTTAGTCAACAGCCCAGTTTAGAACCAACGATGCTGCCGTCTTCATCAAGCAAGCCGACGCGACATATAAGTGATTCACCGTCAACATCAAGAGAGCCTTCTGTACTCCCAAGTAGCAAACCTTCTTCTACTACAAGACCTACCATTCAGGCATCAGATAAGCCATCCATGAGTAATATGCCATCAAGCTTACCCTCTCAGAGCCCAACAATATCAAGTATGCCAACGACACAACCCAGTATTATCCCAACATCGAGTAGAATTCCATCTTGGCAGGTAAGATACCCAAGTGATCAGTGACTAGTTTATCATTTTTTTTTTTGCATGCTCATATGATGTGTTCATGTTCATTTAAATATCTCTTATCTAACCTTACACTGTTTCATACGCCATGACAGCCCTCTGGTCTTCCTTCTATTTCTACCAGACCCTCATTACATGATAGCAGTCCGCCATCGAGATCATCGTCACCATCATCAGAACCATCTACACGCCCGTCGACCTCAATAACTCCCAGCTTCATGCCCTCTGGCCAGCCATCACGTTCTTTACAACCAACACTCGAGCCCTCACATCAACCATCATCGAGTAGTAAACCAAGTAATGTTAAGAGTAATAGACCAAGTGTATCATCAGGGCCTTCCCAGATACCCACAAGTCTTCCTTCGGTGTCAAGCAAACCTACACCTGTACCTTCCATCGAACCGTCGTCATCGTCACGACCATCATTAAGCGGATCAATGTATCCAAGTAGCAGTTCTATGCCAACTGCAACTCCATCGAGTAGCCCGACATCAGATCCATCTACAAATCCTTCAAACTATCCAACGAGAGTAGCTAGCGAAAGTCCAAGTGTATCCACAAGACCTTCACGTTTGCCGACAGAGTCTCCATCTGAGTCAAGTCAACCGAGCCACGTTCCGTCAATGATGCCATCAAGGAGTGTACAGCCGACATCTCAACCCTCTACAGAGCCTTCTGTGTCAATCAAGCCAACCATACATATTTCGGAAATGCCTTCTTTGTCCACAAAACCATCACAATCGCCAAGCGAAATGCCTTCGTTGTCTTCCGCTCCCAGCCGGTACCCATCTACTCAGCCATCCACATCGTCGTTGCCCAGTCTAGAGCCTTCACACCAGCCTTCGGGTAGCACTGAACCCTCCCAACACCCAAGTTATTCGCCTTCATTAAGTATTGGACCCAGTTCAATGGTAAGATTTGTGTATCTTCTTCTTCCTAGTGTTCATAATATCATCGTCTTCTAAGCTCATGTTTGACAATCTTGCTTTACATGCTTGCCTTCTTAGCCATCTCAAGGACCATCAACGTCTACAGAACCCTCACTGCACGGCAGTGACGCTCCATCTGTATCATCACAACCATCAAGACATCCTAGTCTTTCACCTTCTGAAAGTGGAATGCCAAGCTCGTCGCCGTCTACTCTGCCCTCAAGCTCTAGCATGCCATCTTCTCAACCCTCAAGTAATCCAACTTTAAGTAGTATTCCAAGTTTGATGGTAAGTACAAATGCAAACAAGACCACTTTCAATCTTGTGTAGTCAAGTAATATCATATGTCTTTGTTCTTTTCATTGTCGTCAACTCTCATTCGTCACCTCTCATCTCTATCTCCTCTCTAGCCATCGGATCAGCCAAGTTTGAGTGCTCACCCTTCTCTAAATCCTTCCCATCAGCCCTCATCATCGTCTAGACCATCTCTACATCCAAGTTTCAGCCCTACTGATAGTACATCGCCCAGTTCTCAACCTTCGCATCAGGTAAGTAGAAAGTTAAATAAATTATGCACATAAAAATTTCTTATACTTTTGCTAACTTCTCTGTCTCCACTCTTCTTTACACCTACTGTCGTCATTTGGAATCAACTTCTGATTCTGTCAGCCTACAACGTCATCAAACCCGACACTGCATGCAAGTGATGAGCCTTCCTTGTCCACATCTCCATCAGCTGAACCAAGTGCAAATCCATCAAGCTCAGGTGCTCCTAGTTCAATGCCCTCAAGTGTGCCGTCAAGCTCTACAAAGCCTACCCTTCAGCCTTCATATCAACCATCTATGAGTGATTGGCCTTCAGCTCTACCCAGTTTGAGCCCGACAAGTAGCAATATACCTAGCTACCAGGTAAGCACATATCTTGTGATTTTTCGAGTGAACATATCCTCTTCATTTTGTCACATCTATGCACTTTTACTTACACACCCTCTCATACCTCGCTTATCATGCATATTAGCCATCGTCTCAACCTACTAAAACATTACGGCCAACTATTCATGGTAGCGATCTGCCTTCTTCGTCTAGAGAGCCCTCGTCTCATCCATCTACTGAGCCAACAATCACATCGCAACCATCATCTAATCCATCTCAAATGCCAACTAATACAAGTCTTCCCTCATCAATGCCCTCACAGTCTCCCTCGTTGTCTTCTCAACCATCTAGCCAACCTTCAGTGTCACCAACTAGCTCGAGTATGCCCTCTCATCAGCCCTCAAGCAATCCAACTTCAAGTGGTGTTCCCAGCTTGGCGGTAAGTTGTTTGTTTTGATCATCAAAAAGTGTTCATATCATATGCCAAAAGTCTTTTCAACTCATGCCGTTATCTCTCAAACTCTTTCTATGTCTATATCACAGCCGTCTGATTTGCCAACTTTGAGTGCACAGCCTTCCGGCAGCCCATCAATTCAGCCAACAAGCTCTAGTGTGCCCTCATCTTCTCCTTCCATGGCACCTAGTTTGTCATCCGCTCCGTCATCTCCTCCTTCAATGAGGCCTAGTTTGTCAGTTCAACCATCGTCTCCACCTTCTCAATCTCCCTCGTTGACTTCTCAACCATCTAGCCAGCCCTCAAGCAATCCAACGTTGAGTGGGGCTCCCAGCTTGACGGTGAGTTGTTTGTTTTGATCATCTAAAGTGTTCATATCATGTTGTGTCACAAGTCTTTTCAACTAACGCCGTCATCTCGCCTATTCTTTCTATCTCTTTCAGCCGTCTGGGGCTCCACTAGACGTCGGATTGAGACTGG
>Ga0214477_100724_pt1 | contig 21134 bp, 15 predicted proteins | sample M1_20Mar14CPVII9_FD_165058 | JGI IMG/M metagenome (GOLD analysis project Ga0214477, IMG submission 165058) | Marine eukaryotic communities from Monterey Bay, California, United States - M1_20Mar14CPVII9sort6BwellC16 | ecosystem: Environmental > Aquatic > Marine > Unclassified | place: USA...
TCCCTGGCGGTAAGGAGCCAGATGAGGAATGACTTGTGTCATGAGAAGGATCGAAGCTTGTAGGGGCTGATCCTGACGGACGAAGCTGGCAAGGGCTTGTCCCTGGCGGTAAGGAGCCAGATGAGGAGTAATGGTTGGCGGTACCACCGGTGATAAGTGATTGTCTTGAATCGACTTGAGGCGTTGGCAATGTGTTCTCTTGTGTCGCTGACTCGTTCGTGTTGTCGTAATAGGCTAACTCCGCTTCCTCTTTGGTCACAGACATATCAGATAACTTACCTAAGGTGATCCGAGGGGCTAGAAACGAAACTCTGCTTGAGTTGGGGCTTGGTTTAAGACGTTTTGGGAGAGGGATGAGACATGGAGGTTGGCAGGGGCCTGCATGTCATCATGTCTAGCCTCTAGCTTGAGGGAGACTAATGGCAAATTGTCTCTGGTAGAAGGGGTCATGAAGGCAGAGTATGTCTGGTTTGTATAACCTTTTGTGAAGGTCTGTGGTGCTTCTTCTCTTGATTCTTGTTCTTGATTCTTGACTTTAATCTTATCTATAATTCTTATGCAGTATCTTCTGGTCTTTCTTTCTCAGACTTATTCCATCTGTTGAAACTTCTTACCTTTGAGACTCTACTTTGTAACGAACTTGAAAACTTGATGCGAACTTGTTGTGGTTATCTTGTTGTGTTGTGTTGTGTTGTGTTATTGGATCAAGCAAAGCAAACGGCTTAGTCTTGTTGCGGATGTTGGATTGTCTAGAATGTTGTTTGATTTGTTCTTCTTGTAAATTAGGAACTCTTAATTATGTCTATTTAGATCAAAAATTAATCTTTCTTTGTATATCCGAAGAGCTCGGACTATTGATGGATTGGGTGATATACTTCGTGTATCACTATGTTGACTTGCTTGATCATTGGAAAATGAGCTCATGACTCTTCTCCTCTTCCCTCTTGGTTCCCACTAGAATGACGACACCTTTCGAGGGGAGATTCTTCATTCGAGGTTTCCAATCAGTCCCACCTATGCAGGAGGTCTGAGGCAAGCAAGTCTTTACAAGCCTCCACGCGTTGCATATCACCCAACCCACCTTTACGCTCGGAACAACCAATATTTTTGGAAGTTTCATCTGAAATTGTAAGTTGTAAGTGCCACCAAAGATGTGAAGAATATATGTACTTATAATAATGTAAACAACGACAACATAGAAGTAGAGCGGTTATAAAACAATGCTCATGTCTATATCACACCAACGCTTTACAATATACCAATAATAAACGGCATAAGGGTAGTACATAAGTATTGTTTCAAAATAATATGGGATTTGCAGATGATACTAATATACCTTACAGTCGGATGATAGTAGTAGGTAATGATATGTTGAAATGGGAGAAGATGTACTATTCCTCGCCATTTAACCCAAATCCCAGATCAACAGCAGTCTTCAACAATAAGAACAGCAACAGATCCACTTTATGATCAGAATTAGGGTCTATTAGGGTTGTAACATAATTCTAGATAACACAATATGGAAGACTAGGTAGGTATGGTGCGTCGTGTACATATCATGTTGGCTGAAGTTTGTGCATGTGATACGCACTTTCTTTGCATAACTAACATCTCCCTTATCCTTCCTATATCAAGGCAACAATTTCAGTTGCTAATGATGTATTATGGCATTTGGCATCACATTTGAGTGATAAGTTTAGTATCGGTATTAGATCTGAAAAGGTGATGGGCAAACTGTTCAAGGGAATGAATGCTGGTATCGATTTTTCAAGTAGTGACACATCTATTGATAGTGTGTACAACTTTGCTCCAACAGCGGTACAAACTACTGAACTTGAGGGTATATTTGATTTTGTTATTCGTGCTGAAGACGTGGGTGAGCCTGATAAAAGAGTGTATAAAGCAGCTGTTGCTGCATAAGATTAGGACAAGACAAAAGGCGCATAGAAGAGTTCTTTCTAGGCGAAAGTTTTGAAGATGGTTAGCAACAGATAGTACATACATGACATCTGAGACAGAAATAACGGCTTTAACTCCTCATTGGAAACTAATTGATCACGATTCAGTTGAAAATGAGGCGGGTGGGGCCTTGGTGGGTGAAGAATATATTGGCTGCAAAGGAGAGTCAAATGAGAACGGCGTGGACAAGGGAATTGATTGGGGGTAGTGTCAATGAGAAAGGAAATGAAGGGAACGATACAACTTCTGCTGATGTAATGTTGTGAAAGTGAAAGTGAATGGGGCCGAAATCAATAAATAGCCAGATGAATCTCTGAAGAGAATACGTTTTGTTCGAGCTGTGGTGAGAAACGGAAGTAGAGATGACTCTTTTGAAGTAGATTCATGCAAGGTATACATCAATCTCACAATCATTATTATATACATATTATATACATTCTGGATTATTACAATGTGTTCACTAGACATTGACAAGAAACCGAGTAGTTGTAGCCAATCCAAAGCCTTGATAGCCACCACCCGAAACACTTGGATAGAAGATCGGCGTTAACAATCCAATTGACGCATTGAGCTTATTAACAATCTCTGCAATCTTGTTTGAATCGAAACTATTCCCATCATCATCTGAGATGTGAATCTCAAACAAGATGCCCGTGGGATGTTCTTTAATTTGCACCTTATCAAACTTCCAATCAAACGAGAAGTTACTGCTTTGTTTCAATGTCTTCATGGCACCAAGGAATACATTCTCTACATTCTTCTTACTGCCGAATTCTTCAAATTGAGTATCGGTAATATCAATGAACAGTACTAAATCCGCCCTGCCAAGAGTGTCTTTTTTACATTCGACATACTCGTTGTTTGCATTAACATCACCCCCTCGAAGAATCTTCGGGGCTGTATCACAGACAGCACTATCGAGAGACACGGTTGAGATGGATCCTTTATCTGGGTAGTGTTGTGACAGAGAAGGGTATGTCCATCGGTTATGTCCATGCTCAATCTGCAGTTCTCGTTGATGCAATGCTTTCATCTCAATCTGCAGTTGTTGTTGCAAAACCTTCTTCTCCCTCTCAATCTGCAGCAGCCGCTGCTGTACTGCATACTGTTGTGCTCTCTCCCACTCCTCCTTCTCACTCTGCAGCAGCCCATGGAGATACATTGACTTGGCGACATCCACTTGTTTCAAATGTCGTTTGGCGGAGCCTTCTTCCTTCTTGGTGGCCAAAGCTGTTAATGGTAGCTTTTGTCCACGCTCTCTCTTCCTCTTATGGTGCCCGACCTTATCCCTTGCATGCTGATATAAACCATGTAATGCAGCCTTCTTCTCATCTTTCTGACTATGTTTAGTCTCCCCCGCATCTGCTTCACTATCCGGGGTAATGAGATTATCATAATCGGGAGACGAAAGGAAACATTTCAATAGACACAACTCATCATTATTCAAACTCATGGTATGTACTACCTCTTTTGCATGACTTTTATGCTAGTAAATTGCCAATCTAAGAACGAGTGAGAAATAACTCACTGTTACGTGTTGCTCACTCGTTGCTCTCTCAACGGTGACGGTGTTTTTACATCGGGCTATTCTAATCTGTTCCTAGAGGCAAGTAATAGCATCATATTTCCATCAAAGCAAAAGGTTAAACCCCCGGATACATCTTATTGGATATTGGTCATTCGGAAAAGCTATAATTTCCACTGCCCAGTTTTATCTGTCTCATCCAAAAATGTCGTGGTTCTCTCAGAACTTCACAGGATGACAGTGCTCCTATCGTGGAGAATCGCATACATAAGGCTCATAAGACGAAGTTAGTAAGATACCGGCCATTCTTTCTCCCAACTCACTGAACCATCAAGGCCGTTTTTACTTCCAGAGTTTTTAATGGAACAGCTCTCGAGGAGGCATGAGTTCATCTCGAGTCTTGGTTATTGGTCATTTGCGATAGCTGCTTCCGAGAAGGTAAAGTGTCACTCAGGGTATGAGGCAGAACAACACTAACACTAACACACATACAAACACTTACAACATAAGCTATATGACATATGATATGAGCATGTGTCGTCAAGAAGAGTACATTGCCATCGTGACTGCTATGCAAGAATCTGAGAATAGCGGCAATGCATACGAACCATCTAGAAAGTTTCAGTACAGTCTCTCAAGTAGCAACAACATTGGTAATGAGCAACACCAAAAAGTCGTGAATGAAGAGTGTCGAGCTAAAATGTTGAATTGGTGTTTGAATGTAAGTATCTCCACGATGATAGACGATATCTGTAGCTGCTCCTCTCTGTATTCTAACACAACACCTACTCTATCTTCTATAGATGATGGACTTCTTTGAAATAGATAGAAGCTTTGCTGCTTTAGCAATGTACTATCAAGATCGATACCTAGGTACTGAAAAGGGCAGAGCTGCTAGAACGAACCGATCTATCTTCCGCGTAGTATCTGTAACGTCACTCTACATGGCATTGAAACTTAGTCAACCGGGTAATAGATGGAATATGACATCTCATACCTTTGCCAAGCTATGCCAAGGAGCAGTATTGGGAGATGAGATTAATAATATGGAGATTGATATTCTCTTTGCATTAGATTGGCATGTCAATCCACCAACTCCGATGGAGTATGCCAAGGCATTATTAGAGCTGATATTCAACGACTCCTCAAGTAGCAGTGGCAGTGGCAGTAGTACAACGAGAGAAGACTACTTGACTGCGACAAAGAATCCTCGTCTTCTTTGTGACATTTGTGGAGATGAAGAACTAAGAGAGCACATTGATATTCATGATATGATCTCATATCAGCTAGAAGTTGCATTACATGATAAGCGATTGTTTCAAGTTAGATCATCTGCCATTGGAACGGCAGCTGTTGTTAATGCCTTGAACTGTATCTCAATTTGTGAAGAAAGTGTAGATATTAATGTTTTGGATATGATGACGACAGCCTGCAACTTGGTATCATCTGAAGAGTGTTTAGAAGAGATTGGAACAGTACTTCTTCACTCGGTTCTCTATGCTCGTGAAGCATGATGCCGCCATTCTTTCGACAATGAGCAAGGCGACTTAGTTTTTCTTTGATAACTAATACATTGCACACTACCAAGTATAAGTGGACTACCCTTAACTAATTCCGTAATTGATGCTTCACCTAGTAATTATGTTTTCTGCCTCTTCTTCCTCATCTCTCGAGCTTTCCTTGCATAATACCCACTGAAATCTAATCGAAACAGAAGGAACGGAAGTGCATCATGATTCTTAACAGCAAGATCATTGGTATCCTCGTTATCGTTATCCAAGCTTGTGAAATTAACCTCATCAATTTGCTTACTAATTGTTTTGAGAAGATCACTCAATGCTGAATCAAAGTCAGTAGCAGTCTTCTCGACAAACTCAAACAGCTCTGCATCAGCAAGGTACAAGAACACTTTACCCTCATCCTGGTCAATTGTTTTCCGTCCCCAGTCTCCCTTTTCACTTCGTTCTTCTACTCTACGGCGAATCTTGGCTGCCTTATCCAACCCTGCAATAGAATTGCTAAAGATGTGATCTTGAAACTTGCCAAACTTGAGAGCAATCGATAACAGCTTGCGCATTAAACTCTCAACACTCGTATTGGACTCTTCATCATTACTTAGGAATGTCTTGTCAACAATCTCATTTAGGTATGAATCATGAGCCCGAATAACATCATCAAGAGACCTTGCCTTACTCAGGGATTGAGTCAATCCTTCCCAACCACCCTCCAATACCTCAAACATGAGATAATTCTGTAAATTAGAAATGAAGTGTAGCATCGTTTGACGAGTCGATGAGATGCGTCTCAAGAGGAAGGACGAATGCTCGGCAGCTTCGCTAATAGTCGGGGCGTCAGCACCACCAGCCTTTGTCTCAATGAGGATTGCATGATTTAATGCAGTACTTTGACGCCAAGAGTTGTTGAGTATCCACTCCACACGTTTGAGACGGAAGAGGAAAAGGAAGACTTGATGGTAAGTTTCCATGGCAGATGCATGCACGATGGCATCTAGGGGACTGTTGATCTTGTAATCAAGGTAGATGAAGTCCCATGGATCTTGAATTGACGTCGACTCGTTGTCCTTCCATGGTGTCATCTCGCCATCCGTCGCATTACTAGGTGGTGGCACCATGGCATATTGACTTGAATCATTATTCTGGTCAATCATCAACCGAGCACGAAGATTACCCAATACAAAGTTGGGAAGGAAGCGAGCAGTCGTTGTGCGTAACGACCCCTCCAACAAGGATGATAACGTGTGTGCATAGATCCCCGCGATTGATGTTCGGCCTTGAAACTCTTGATCCAAACACTCGACAAATGATGATACAAAGTCACCTTGACCAAGGAACATAAAGTTCTTGAGTGCCAACAAATGATGCATCATGTGATGTTGATTCTCAAGCGAGTCAAGAATATGTAAATGGATCCGTGCTGATGATTTCATAACAGCATCATGGAGAGTTGATACACACTTCAATTCATCATCATTGATATCCACATCCACTAATGTTGCAAAGTTATATCCCTCACTACTACCATCATCTTTTTCTTCATTCAAATCCTCCTCATTCGTCGACTTCTCAACAACCTCCCAATCCTTATCCAACAAACAATAACGAATAAAATTAATACCCTTCCCAACTAATAACACCTCCTTTGCTAAATCAGCTGTAATTATATCCATCAACCCACCAACAGAACAAAGTGGTATCTGCCCCTCCACTAATACATACCGCTGATGCCATGTATAATACCCCGACGTTGAACTTAAACCACTTGTCATACCACCATATTTCATTTCCTTGACGAAGAATTCATTATGGTAATCATTCAATATACCATTTGCCAACCAATTATTCAATAATTTATACCACGGCATACTTACATCACAAGCAACACTACGAACTAATGCCGTATGTTCTGTCTTACCATCAAGTGAATGTCGTAATAAATTGGATAATAATTTACCACCACGCAGGTTACAAGATGCAATACCATCGGCTATTATTGCCAATGTACGTAAATGATTACGTATTGGTATTAATTTTGATGTTAATGATCGTAATGTCAAATACCTCTGCTGTGGTGTTATTGTACTCTGTTGTTGTTGTTGTTGTTGAATATCAAGTAAATCAACAGGAGGTAATTCATCCTCCAACGTTATCAAATAATCATGATACAATCCCAACTCTTTATCAAACCTTGATGCCAATGCACGTGACATACTACATTGTACACCATGTACATCCTCTTCTAATACTAAAGTAATATAATTTGAGATACGTGAATATAAATATCCACACTCGCCACAGAGTGCTATGGCATCATGTGCACCACTCCCTAATAATGGATGGGATACATTAGATTTGAAGCGTAAATCTTCTTTCACTTGTAATTGACTTTCATTTAATGTATCGTCCATCGAATCTTCTTCAGAAGTATTATGAACAGTCCATTCATTAACTACAGTAACATTTGGATGGATACGTACACTACCCTCAGCTACCAATCCAACACTATCATTATTATTAGTTGGATAATACCGTTCATTAATGAAATGACCATTGGTATTCCATAATAATTGTAATTGTATATCAGTGGAGGGTACAAATCGTAATATTGTACCGTTGGTATATCTCATTGTTAATAGTAGTAATTCACGTAATAGTGATCGTTCTTCGGTATAGTAATTTTGTTGTTCTTCTGTAATTGTTTGAGTTGATTGTGTGGTATTATTGGATTGTTGAGCATTTGACCTTGAAGAAGTGGATGTAGATCCGTAGGAATTTCGTTTTGATATTGTTGATGTTACATCTGCTTGAAAGAACTTTTGTAATGGTCTCTTCTCCTTCTCATTCAAGGGTGCACCACCAATATTGATTTTTTGTTGGTCATTGGTATTCTGCTGGTTTGTTGATAACTGTGATAACATTATACCCAGCTTTGCAATATCCTCTGGATTATTTTGAGTTTTATTACTTACTCCATGATTATTATTATTAGACTGTATAGCTGATGCCAACTGTTGCAATAGTATATCAGCAGAATTGTTACTGTTGTTTACATCAACCTTACTTTTTGGGTTATTGATATTGTTACTGCGGACTCCACCGTCGGACGAGCTGGTATTAAAATAGCCACTCATTGATACGTCAGGGATTATATATAAGTTATGGGTAAGCTATGTATACTGTTTATATTGTCCTCACAACTGCTGTTGACCTTTATTGCAACAACAACAAACTAAAATGATAGGCTGTACTCTATCGGGGGCTTTGATACCTAAACTACTTAGGTATCCCTACCATGATGCGAACTTCATAATTATTAGCAAATACATAACGAACAAAGATGGCAAATATTCAAGGCCTACACCGTGCATCAACACCACCGGGAATACCCCCGCCCGAGGCGAATAGACAACCATCAAAGTTATCATTCGGCACAGTATGTTCATCAAATATCAATAGGTCAATGGAAGCACATGTTGTATTGCAAAATGCAGGTGAGATAAAATTTTGATGTGTGTTGTTTGTGTTGTTTATAATAGATTCATATTGTCATATAATATCCTCACACATCATATTATATTATTTTATCAAACGTATAATTACAATATTCCTCATAATTGAAATTACAATATTCATTTACTATTCAAAATGCATACACATCCTCTCTTACATTCATAATCATAATAATATACTTCAATATAAAGGTATGAGAGTAGAATCATACGGCACGGGAACACAAGTTCGTCTACCGGGTAAGACTGCAATGGAACCACGCAACTTTAAATTTGGCACACCCTATGCTGAAATGTATAAAAGTATGTCAGAAACACCCGAGGATACGGCATTCTTTACACATAATGGTGTATTACAATTATGTAAGCGTGGTGCTTCTGTTAAGGTAAGTGAATGGAGAGTGTAATGTGATGATGAGGTTATGTGTGGTTATTGATAGTTCTCAATCTCACATCTTCTCACTTGTGATTCTGTGTGATATTGGTTATAGCCTGCACCACAAAGATGGCAAGATACATTATCCTCAGAAGTACAAAAGCATGATGTTGTTATAGCATTCGAGGAACGTATATATGATGCGGTTATTGAAGATTTACAAACAAGAGAACCCACAGAAGACTTTAAGGCAATTCATGTAATTTGTTTGGATACAAAGGTATGTGTATCTTTGTGGTATGCTGAGTATGTATATGTATGCCTCTTACTCACCACATTTATATTAAAGGATAATCCACACGAGGCGAAGCTACAGGGAAGAGTGGCATTAGAACTATGTTGGATATTAGAACAAACAAATGACTTGGATTTGGAAGCACCAGAGTTAGTTGAGCAGTTCCAGGAGGAACAAATGACACATACACAGATCAAAGTGTTGCATCAAATATGCTATCTTTGATTTCTATTTATAACAAGTAATTATCTTATCTCATTATTTATTCTGGGCTCATCAGAAAGCATTTCTTTCACATCTTTGTTCAGTTTATCTTCTTCTCATTATCTTACCATAACAAAGGGCTATCCATGTCTCATCGTACGAGAGTGTAGTTGAAGAAATATCCTAGGATACCGTATCTTTTTCTGGAAAAAATGAGGTGAGTTTATTAATTGTGAGGGGAGGGAGAGGCGACGGCTTCCATCATCATCATTAGGTAACAATAATACATCATGTCTTTTGAATGTCGGCACTGTGAGAAGAAGGGGGTACCCGCATCGATAGGCTGTGTGATTCCCGAAGGCCTTGTTCAACTTTTCGCGTGCTCAAAATGCCTCGAGACAATGTATTGCAGTAAAGAATGCCAGCAGAAGAATTGGAAAGGAACAATTATGGGCGGACATAAGGTTGTATGCACCAAATGGCGTAAGGAACGAGAAGAAACGAAGGCACGGGGTGAACTTACCATGCATGAACGATCAGTAGCAGTTGTGAAAGCTGGCTATAAGCATACTCTTACCGGCTTCCAGGACAAATGTATGACCCTCATGGAGGGAGAGAACCACCTTAACATGCTAGTTGGCATAGTGAATGAACCGGAGGATCAAGTAAAAGATGAAATGTTTGCAGGGGTTTGTCTTCATATTGATGGTGGACTTTGTTGTGTCATACTCAATTCTAAGACAACTTTTGTGAAGGATACCACCGTATCCCCTTTTCTTGTAATCCCCTTTAAATGATTCGCAGTAGAACCTTCCCCATAATTTAAACCAACTTAGAAGAATCAGCTTGAGATACAATTGCACAATAATATTAGGTACGATATTGTCTACATCCTATAGGTATATATAATAATGAGTAGTCATTTCAATGATAGTAGAGATGGCATGCCTTCGGCTGATGGGCATCAAGATAGACCACAACATCAAAATAGGCCACAAAATATTGCATCACAGTATCAATCTAATCATAACACATCTTCATTCAACTATAACCACCAACAATATCATGTGCAACAGCAACAACTACAACTGCCACCATATCATCGTCATTATTCATATGCCGTGCCCCTGCCATGGTCACATCAACATGCTTCGCTATATAGTATTCCACAACATTATACATCTATGCCACAGCATTACACATCCATACCACATCAACCGCATAATACCTTGTGGCCTGATTACAATTCATCTAATATGACACATAGGCAGTTCTACAATAACACATCTACTCAACATTATCACACCGAGCCCGACATGCAACATTCAACAACAACAGCAGCACCTATCCAATCTAATAATAAGAAACAAAAAGTAGAACAAGCGGCCGTACAAGCGGCTGAGCCTGTACAATCATCTAGTATTGATGATATACAATTGTCGGCTACACCCCTAACAAACGAACGATTGATATCAATGCTGTCGTCGAAATTAATAAACACAGCAAATAACTATGGTGATCGTTTTACTGTATTAGAGTTGGAGCAGGTTAGTATAGAGGAAATTGGATATCAAAGTAGGTTTAATAGTGATGAATCCGATGTTGTTAATAGACTGTTGTCTAAATACATGCCAAATAATGAATCAAGTCCAAATAACAGACCTAGGACAGAGAAATCAACAAATATAAAAACAACTGACAATGGTTGGATACATGAATCAAAGATATATTATAACAAGAATGATCGCAATCAAAAGGTCAGGATAATAAGAGCAACAAATGGACGATATTCTGCATTATTATTCTGTCCCAATCAATATCTTTTCCCATCACTATATAACAAACATGCTCGCGAGATGATTATAAATGCTGCTCCTGAGAATGTGATGGAAGTATTAGTATCTAGTTTCAGAAGCAGAATAACAAGTCTTCCCAATAGTGATAGTATTACCGGTACATTCAATGAACTAATATCGTATTATAATGATGTGAACGGTGAACAAAAGGCTAAGCCTAACAAAACAACAGTAGCAAAGAGTGAGATTCCTAGATCCATGTCATGTAAATCAAAAGATAGATATGACAGAGATAATGAAGAAGTTAGAACCAACAAGAGTAACACATCAGTGAGCAGTAGGTTAGAAATGGTAGCAACAGGTCAATATAGACCAGATGATGAAGAATTAATAAATGTTATTGTCAACACAAAATATAGAGATAATAATCGATTAATTGAATCAGGTATTCCATTTGGCTTTATAAATGATACATATAAATGTATGCTGATCGACAAAGAAGAATATGCCGACTTACCAGACAAAATAATACTTGACAATAAAGAGGAGCCTCTATCGGATTATACAGTCGGTAAAATGAAGTATAATAACAATATCGGCCCAAGGATAATAGTGAATAAGAACGGTTATGCATACTTATATGTTGATGATCATTTTAATCTAGAGAGACTTGAAGAAGAGCCGAGGCCAGAAGCCAACTACCAAAGATGTTCGATTAGATACTATTGATACTCTTCAGGATGGCGATGTATTTCAGGATATTACATCTGATGGTAAAGGTGGATGTGTATTTGATAAGGATAAGCCATCTCCAAAAAAGCGTACAACCACGAGCACTTCAGAACGAAGAGTAACTAAGAGTTGGAATCAACTAACAGAGAAACAAAAGAGACGTGCACGCGGATCTTTCGGAACATTTGGATTGAAGTATATTGTTCGAGAAGGTGGCAAAAGAGATAAGGGCAATATTATTGGAAAGTATAGTGGAATACAGGCATTACATAATGGTTTAGGCAACCACAGCTTCACTGAACCAGATGTTACTACTTCAAAAATTGGATATGAACTCAAACGAAGTAAAGGAACAGTCACTATATCCCTTTACAATGAACAGAAAGATGGCAAATGGGAGGACATCAAAAACAATGAGGTCAGGATAAATGCTTATAGGCTAAAGCGCGGAGGAGAGAATAGACAGATGGGTCCCTACCTTGTATATCCCAGTGACGAATCAGATGGAAAAGACCTACTCAGGAAGTGCAGGGATACTACAGCACTAAAGCAGTCGCTGAAAAGTGGAGGTGTTGGTGGTTCATACCGGGGAGAAAATATTGACAAAATGAAATGGAATAAAGGGCATGACAACACAGAATATTTCATTTGGAAAAAGGTATTCCGTATTGAAAAGTGTACTATTGATCGCTACAACAAGAATGAGAATTTGGATGAAACGACTCTTCGTAAGATATGCGCAAGGGAGAAGAATAATGATGCTCACTTTGAAGGATTAAGTAGTAGGTTCCCACCAGCATGTATGCGTAAAACTTGGGATCTCCCTCCTCCTAACCAAGAACAACAACAGAAGGTCGTCATTAGGGAGGAGAAGAAACGTAAACGAGAGGCTGAGCAACAAGCAAAGGATGAGAGAAAGAGGCGACGTGAAGAGGCATCAGCTGCAAAGAGAGGGAAAGAGGCTCCTGCTCCTCCTAACCCAGAACAACAACAAAAGAATGATTCAACTGCAGCCGCTGGTGACGTCGTTGGCAACCAATCGGGTGAACAATCATCTAACACTGAACAACAGGAGGAGAAGGATCATTCAGCTGCAGTCACTAATGTTGTAGTTGGTAACCAAAAATGTGCGGGATGTAACAAATCAAAAAGTTATGATAGCTTTACCCAGTCACAACTCAGAAATCGTAAAAGATTTGCAAGATGCAAAGAGTGTGTTTCAGCAAACATCCCGGCGAAGGGTGTTTGTAATGATTGCAGTACATCAAAAGAGTCTGGCTGTTTTAGGAAGGAAATGTATAAAGAAACTAACCCCCGGTGTAAAGATTGTTGCAAGAAGAAAAGTTAAAAAGTAACTGTATGAGAGAATGATGTTTAGTTGTTGGTTTGGAAAAGAAAGATAATGGTATATTACAGGAGATGGCAGTAGAATCATAGAAGAATAAAACAATAAACACAAAGTAACATTAGGGGAATACAGTAGTGTAAATGAAAGATGAAAGGATTGTAAGAAAGCCTTCTGGTATGGAGGAAGTGCTACCTAGGTATCAAATGAGGAAGCTGTCTTCTGGAGATAAATTATTGGTTCACTTCCCAACACCTAACAATCCGTTACTAATGGGCAGTCACAAGGATTTTACAATGGAATACAAACGATACAAGTGGGGGGAGGATGGTATGCCCATTAGTTGAGGGGGAGGGGAGATAGGCGTAGTGGGGGATGTCTAACATAATATATATTATTTATGTGTTTTGACGACATCTAATTCCCCAATATTCTAAATTATTCATCTTCTGCGCCTCCTATCACCTTCTCTCCGGCTACCCTTTCTACTCCTTTTCATATCTCTCTTGCGATAATAATTATCCCTCTCTTCCCTACTTTTGAACGATGGGTGCTTCTTAGACTTCTTCCTCCTACTCCTTGAATCATGACTATCACTTCTCCTACGTCGATACTTTTCACGAGATCGGGACCTAGAACGACTTCTTGATCTTGAATATGACCTACTTCGTCGTCCGCGAGAAGACCTTTTGTCCCTACTTCTACTACGACTTCGCGATCTTGAGCGTGACTTACTCCTTGAACGTGAGTGATGCGAACGAGAGGACGCGGACCTTGACCTCGAGCGCGATCTTCTCGCACTTGGCTTCTTCTCATCATCTTCCTTCGGCGGTGTCTTACGATTGTCAGGACTACCTCCTACTCCCTTTCTCCCCCGGCCAAACTCATCAAGCTCTTCCCCTCTCTTCCTATCATCACAGTAATTCTTCATATCATCGAGGTTAAACCAGCCTGTGGTATACTTTCTTTTACTATCATATTTTCGTTCCTTTTTATCATCATAGTAATCATCATTTTTATCATGATAATCATCACTTCTTCCACGGTCGTCAGAATCTCTTCTCTTACCATCATTATAGTTTATTTTATCCCTATTCCCCTTTTCTTTGTCATCATGTGTAGGACTTGGAGATGGAGGTACAGGCATTGGGCCCTCCTCTTGTGCAACCTCTCGAGGAGCCTCGGGTTGCTGTTGTGGTGGTGGTGGATTCTCCCGAATTGCTTGCCTAGCCGCTTCTGCTCGACGTGCTGCCTCCCTTACAATACCCCCCATTTCTCCCCCTCCGCCGCCTTGCTGCTGTTGTTGTTGACCACCTACCCCCTGATTATTGGGAGACATTCCCATATTATTTCCCATATCCCTGTTAATTATGTTGTGCTGTTGGTAATGTTGTGGAGGAGGCTGAAACCCATTATTATTATTGTGTTGCCAATGTTGTTGAGGATGAGCAGGTTGAAACCGAGAGGCTCTCCTATCTCTATTCCTATCCCACTCCTGACTACGTTTTTGTTGGGCCTCACGTTGTTTACGCATTTCTTCCTTCTTCTTTTCAACCAATACTTTAGGGATACCTGATGGAGATGATTGAGCGTCTAACATCATACTCCACAACTCACTTGCAAATTCTGCTGCCTCCTTTTCTCCGAGGAAACCAGCCAAGTCTAATTGAGCTTTCCGTGGGTCAACGTCAACTTCTTTCATATCTTCCGAATTAATTTCTGGTAAAAATAAATGAACTGCCGTAGATGATACAATATCATCATCAAAACCAAGTATTTCAGTAACACGATTTTCAATCCAATGGGATATAACTGTTCGATGTATTGAGGAGATGTTTACCTTTTGTGTAAAGTTTGATGGGAATGTTGTTGATCGTAATTGTTTTTGTAGTGCAGTGGAGGATGATATTGAGGCGGTACCTTTGATTGAAGGCATTTTTTTTAATGTAGTTGGTATTATATTTGTTGCAAATAACAATTAAAGATATGTAGTTGAGGAACAGGTAGTTTGAGTTAGTACAGTATGTCGTAGTTTGATACCTATGTTGTGTTGCAAATTATATGATATGTTCTGAATGTATAAAGAATAAAGACCCAAAGTGATGGCTGTTTACTTATACTAGCCGGCTTCGCCGCTAGCCCTCTGGGGGCCCTCCGGGGGCCCTCCGGGGGCACCTGCGGTGGGCTTGAGCCTTCGGCGGTTAGGGTGTTAGGGAGTAAAATAGTCACAAGTCCCTATGGTCGCCGAAGATGAAGAAGAAACCCTCGCCAAATAGTTTAATTAGATAGATGAAAGATATTTCTATTGAATATGCCTATAGCATGTTGTCTATTGTTAGTTGGGTGGTATGAGTACCTAGTACCTAGGCTTTAGTGGTAAGTTGTCACTCCAATTGAAGTGCTATTGAATATGCCTATAGCAGTGAGTTTATTAGTGGTAGTATGAGTAGGCCGCTCTCCTTTGGTGTTGTAGGTAGGAGTTGTGGTTTGGTGGTTGTTGAGTGGACAGTCTCCCTCTTTTGAGGTATCTTTTTTGAGGGCGTTTTTCAGCGAGCTCAGAAAATAGAAGAGCTACTTTCTGGTGGGATGTTTATCTACTCACCAATACCATGCCATCTACTGCAATCGCTATCAGCTCATGCAATTGAGCCATCATCAATAATAGAGTACAATAGAATATAATAAACCACGACTATGAAGATAATCTCGACAGCCGCCGCGGTCATATCGACTGCGACCTCCATTGCAACAAGCACTGCAACAAATCCATTCGAACACAAGACGTCACCAAATACACCTCATGCATCCTACATGAACTCAATAATGGCCAAGGCACGTCCAACGCCAAATTCACAACTCCGTCGTCAACTAGATGGTGCTAACAACGATTATCAAAATATTGACATATCGTCCTACTCAATCAAGTATGAGAAATGTCAATATATCAAACAATACGCAGCAGAACGTAACGAAGACATTGACTCCGTCCTTGAAACGAAACACTTTGTTATCTTCAAATTATGTCCAAACAATGCCTGTGGATATGAGGAGTGTACTTCTAATTATGGTGAATATATTATTGATATGGAAACATACCTAGAAACAACATTAAAGCATAAGGAGATGGAACAAGAGTATTATTGTGAGGCATGTAACGAGTGTGGTGCCGAGGGTGACGATGATGCTGCTGCCGGTGGTCGTAAGTTATTCAACAACAATCGTAAGCTATCAGTCAGTTTCGACTGTAACACATGTTACAATAGATGTCAAAATATTGAAAATATGGAAGAGAATGGCTATGTCGATGCATCGCAATATCTAAACTGTGAAAAGATATATGAGAATGAAAATACAGGCAAGGTATACTACGCTGGACCAGTCTGTTCACACTCTGGTGGACGTATCAAGGTTGGTTTGTTCACCGATGCGTCATGTACTTTGTTTGATAGTAATGCAAGTCCAGATAAATACTTGAAGAATGAAGATGGATACAATTTAAAATTGTCATATCATTTATTGAAACAGACATTTGTTGCTGATGAATGTGTGGCTAGCTGTGCTGCAGACAATTACGATGATAATGGTGATGATGATGCCAATAATGGCGGTGAAGTAGAACTAGCAGAGGTATGTCAGGACTTATACCAAGGCGCTGGTAAATGTGAAACTCCCAATGGTATGACAAATGGAATGGATTATTCCAACTCAGAGTATTACGAACTACAGCAGTCGAATGAAGAAACAGTATGTGAATTCCTATCATCCATTTCAAGTGGACATTGGGATACATCTGGTGAAGTTGTTATTGTTGGTGGACGACAATATCACAATGAAGTCAAGACTAGCGGTGGACAAAAGTTTGCATTAACTTTCTTCGTCCTTGGTACAGTTGGGTTAGTTATCTATGCCGCAATGCTCCATAAGAAGATTACTAGGAATAAGAGGAGGATAGTTTTGGATTCACCTACTGGTGTTTACATGGCATAAGAAGGACTGTGTTGTTGTTGGGAGAGATGATATGATATAGAGAGAGGAAGAGAAAGAACTTATTACGACATGTAGAGATACCCAGAGTGATGTTATATGTTTTCAAAGTGTTGCAAAGAATGTGTACCCAACAGCCATACTAAGTTCGGCTGTTTCAATATGTATATTAGACTAAGTTAATGTGCCTTTTGATGTGATAGTCTAAGCATAGGTCTAGCTAACTCAACTCTTAATGGGATAGTGACCTAAGGAAACCTACTTTATTTCCACTAAACCAAATAAGGTATCAGGTAGACTTTGTACATATGCAAAGAACGCCGGTCGGCGCTCCCCCTCCCCAACATGGTACAGCGAGCTCCTCTCCATATGATCCTCGCTCGATCGGCACTGAAAGATACTAAGGATACCGAAATAAGATCATCACAAAATTGATTTGGTGTGGAGCCGGTGCATCAGATTTTTAAATAGCATTGGTTGAGAACAATAGTTGCTAAGAATTATCCAGCTTGGATTAAACACCATTGATAAGAGGTAAATAATATATATTTATATTGTGCATTGATTATTTTCCCGGCGGTTTACGACGCTGCATGCTATATTCTATTTTTACACGACCATTTATGTCATTTTAACAAGGTGCACCTTCTTTTATATCCTGATACCAACTAAAATATCTAACTCTACCTCCTATTGCAAACAGGATTTATTTAAAACATCTACATAAATAAATTAAAACATACCATTAAAAACAAATATGGATACAACCACCTTTGCAACAGCCGCAACAAGTGATGAAGAATTAGCGGTGGAAGAAAGTATTGCCGCATTCACCACGGGTGATATTGATTTTGATAATCTTGATAGTACCGAGGACCTACCATCACATACCACAAAAGATGAATTAATGGGTGACATTAATCAAACCAAGGCTGATATGGGGGCTACCAACATGGGGGATAATGGGTAAGTTTTTGCAATAATTAACTTTGTGCACATCATATGTCATTTACACATTCCTCTCCTTGAATATCAATACTCACACAATTTATGTTGGTAATCATTTTAATAGGTTACAACAAATTAATGGGTATACACCTTTACCCAATAGCGATTCGGTTAGGGGGGAGGGGGAGAATATCCTCCTCCCAACATCTACCACCACTGCCGGAGAAAAGATCTCTGACGTACTCTCCCATACTAAAGATATCAACCCCCCTTATACTCAAGGGAAGACACCCAAGGTGGGAGGTATTATGGGGAGTGATAATGGGTAAGATTATTTTGCGTTTTTAAGATTTGAGAATTGGTGTATATCGTTTGTTGTGTTTAAATAAGAGGATTAAGAGTCTCACAAACTTCCCCTTCTATTGTTCACATTAAATCTTATACAGAGGACGTATTGATAATGGGTTTACGCCATCCAACCAAGTAGCTTTGAAACTGGATACAGAATATAAGTTGCCCAATGATAAAGCCCCGGCTAAAGTTTCTCCCGATCAACCTCTTCCCAATCCCAATACACCATTAATGCCAACTAAAGCAGACGAGGTCGAACCAAGTGACGAGCCCCCCCAAGATAAGCCCCAAGAAGAACCTAAAGACGATGCTGCAGCTATTTCCTCTACTTCTGATACTAATACTGCAAGTATTGGTTCAAAGGGTCCTCAGGAAGATGAGTGGTTTGCTGCCTTTGAACAATGGTCAAAAAATAAACGTAAACCAGAGGAGGAGGGGAAGCAGGGTGCCCAAGCCAGCAGTCAAGTAGCAGCAGCGAGTGCAGCGCAAGCAAGTGCCGCGCAAAAAGATTCAATTGATGAGATGAAAGCTACATCTGAAGGGGAGAAAGACAAGGTTTCAGCAATATTTGAGGCCGCTGCTTCGTCAATTAGTCCAGTCAAACCTGTTTCCAAAAGACAGAGTCTCCTCGCCGAGAAATCTGGGTCGGCTATGGATTTACTCTTTGCAGCAGTCGAGGCACAACCTGCTGTAAAGACAGCTCCAACTCCAGTAAAGACGCCTAGTAACCATTCTAATGCTCTCCCAAAGATGTCCTCGAAGAAGACTTCTCCGCCAAATTCACAACCCCGAAGTGAGTTCCTTAACTTCGGAGGCGACTCGCCTTCCGACAACACTGGTCGCTGGACAAGTGAGGAACACGAGGCTTTCGTTTCAGCATATCAGATGTATGGGAAGGATTGGAAGAAGGTTGCTGCAGTAGTCAAGACTCGTTCGATTATTCAGACTCGTACACATGCCCAAAAGTATATCCTAAAACTACAAAAGAAGGCAGCTTCATCCAACGGACGATATGATCTCGGTTCATTCTCCCTTAGCACATCACAGAAAAGTGATCATACGTTACAGAAGAAAGTTAGTGCAGCCTTTCGTGCAGCCGAGGAATCGGGGCCAACTCGATCAATGGGATGGAGCGTATCTTCTTCTACTCAAAAGGCCGAGAAACGTGGACCAAAAAAGACCCCGCAGCATGTTAAGTCTGCCGTGTCGAAGAAAGCGGCGCCAACGGTCTTGGATGAGGAGACTGCTAAGATGTTGAGTGATGTGTTCTACAACATCCACGGCAATAAGAAGGAGATATCTCTGTCGAAGAAGATGTCCAAGCCTGATGCCACATCGATCTACAATGGAGTACATTTAGACTTGAGTAAGAAAACTTCAACCAAATTTGAGGCTCGATTCTCCAAGTTTCGTCTCGGTTCCTACACTCTCGAGACCGACGCAGCTCTTGCATACGACGCCGCGATTAGAGCCCGAGGGTTAGAGAAGCATTATGAAAAGATCAACTTCACTACACAAAATAAGTACTTGAAGGCACGTGATGTCGAGTTGAAGTCTTTGAAAATCAAGGGAATTGATTTAGCAGAGACGTTGGCGTTCATGGGCGCCTATGTTAACAAGGTTTATGAATTTGCCGCGTCTGAAGCTGCTGATGATCTCCTCGAGCAAGAGGAACCGGACTCACAAGGTACAAAAGAATCTACAATGTTGTATAATTTGTTCTACAACATTCATGGTAGTGAGAGGGGTCTTGTAACAAAGAAGACTAATAAGAAGAAATCAACATCGAACTACAATGGTGTGTACGTGAAGAGGGCAAAGCCTAACCACCAGCCTATATTTGAGGTTCAGTTCTCTACCGTTCGTCTTGGTTATTACTCTCTAGAGGCTGATGCCGCTCTAGCCTACGATGCTGCGATTAGAGCTCGAGGAATAGAGAAGCATTATGAGAAGATCAACTTCAACACACAGAATAAATACTTGAAAGCACGCAAGATTGAGGCGAAGAAGAAGTCTCTTGAAGACATTGAACTAGGTGAAACATTGGAATACATTACATCATATGTGAGCAAAGTTTCTGAACTCGCTCTTCTTGACGAGCAAGATGAGCCAGATAGTCAGCCGAAGTCTTCAGTTGTTGTGCCGCCCAAGAAGAAGGCAGTCGTTGGAGAGACTTCTAAGATGTTGAAAGTCCTATTCGCAAATGATCATGGTCTTGAGGAAGTCGAGTTGGTGAATACCAAGTCTAAACACTCAAGCTCTCGCTACAATGGTGTATATGCAAAAGAACTCAAGCATGAAAACAAGTATGAGGTTCAGTTCTGTGGCGTTCGTCTAGGTGTTTACATTCTCCAAGCAGACGCAGCACTCGCTTATGACTCTGCCATTAGAGCCCGTGGAGAGAAGGAACACAGCCACAAGATTAATTTTGCTTCTAGCAAAGATTACCTTGCAGCACGTAAAGTTGAGGCGAAGTCTCAATCTACCAATGTTGATTTGGAAGAAGCATTGGCGTTTATTATGTCAAAGATTGAAGTTTTCCAAGAGGCTCAAGAGGCTCAAGAGGAAGAACCAATCATTGAGCAACCTCGTC
>Ga0214477_100726_pt1 | contig 21101 bp, 15 predicted proteins | sample M1_20Mar14CPVII9_FD_165058 | JGI IMG/M metagenome (GOLD analysis project Ga0214477, IMG submission 165058) | Marine eukaryotic communities from Monterey Bay, California, United States - M1_20Mar14CPVII9sort6BwellC16 | ecosystem: Environmental > Aquatic > Marine > Unclassified | place: USA...
ATGAAGAAGGGAAGAGTAATACAAATACTGTAGATAGAAGGGCAAGTAAGGGACGTAAGATACGGTATACTGTTAATCCAAAGTTGGTGAACTTTACATTTCCTATTGAGAGAGCTGAACCAATGATTGGCAATGATGTGTGGTTTAAAAGCTTGTTTGGTGGTGTTGGAAAGCTAAGGAAATGATAATATGGGGACGGTTTCTGTGCCGTCGAGGTTAGACTGTGGAGTGTGTATGTTTACATTAGTTCTATTATACATTTCTTTCCTTAAGTTAAGTAGATTTTGCCACCCCTACGGTCTTGACTGGTTTGACTATACTTTCCTTTCATGAATAACGTGTCTTATCAACCCAACAAGCTACAAAACTCAACTGTGTTGGATTCATAAATTTACATTGCAATGTCTACCTTATAGCTCTTCTTTGATGCTACTTAACTGCAACAAGTTAATATACCTCTCCTGCCAATGTTTTTGCAACACATCTCATATCCATCATTTACTAAACTTCCTTATATGGTAGGGAAATACCTTAAGGTACCTTAATGATAGTCGTGGATGACAAGCTCGGAGTATCAAGTTTACGAGAAAGATACCCCGGTTCAAATAAATTTTCATGCACGACCTCTCACTTGCTCTCTCTCTCTCTCTCTCCTTCATAAATTTTCAATTGTGATCCAAACACAACAAACACACAATACACAGAGACTACTCTATTTATATCAGATACTGGACTACCTCTCTTTCATTTGATTATCGCCTATATATGTAAGTAATGCGTTTATTATACCTACTGTTTTGTATGTAAACATAAGATGAGGTATCTTCTGTCTGTTGGCGGCGGTGGCTGGTGTGTGTGGTTTGAGAGAATTGGATATGAGAGTTTTATTGTATTGTATATAATTGTCTATTGAATTGATGTTTCTTTTGAGTTGGTAACAAAATTATACACATCTGTGTTCAAAATAAACAATCATACATGACTCACTACTACTTACACAACCACAATACACATAGTGCATCATCTCAACTCAACCTATCATCTCAACTCAACCCATAAGCAATATAAGAAAATATGATGGTTCATAACACAATTACCTTATCAGTACTTGTATTGTTAGCAGTTGCACATCACTTATCACCACATAAGGATGGTGCATCGATTTTTATTGATGCACATAATATGGTCGGTTCAAGTTCAACCCCCAAACAGCAAACAACAACTAAATGGCATCGTGTTCTAGAAATAACAACAAGTTTACCAACTGGTGACGGATTATTAACAAATACTCCTACTACTGATGAGCCATCCCTACCTCCAACGTTTGATCCGTCAAGTGCAAAGGTATTTCTTTTTTTGTGTGTGTGCACATGAATGTAATGTGTATTATTATTATATTCTATATTAATACATAAATGTAACCATTCATCATCTTTCATATGAATCTTAATCTCAGCCTACTCAACATCCCACCCCGTCCCCTTCGGAAAACGTAAGTGATACGATATATTATACAGAGCTGCAACTCAATTGTTAATGTTATATACTGAATTATTTTATTCATATAATTACCTAACTGATCAATATCTATAAATTATGAATACAATAAGCCAACCAAAGTTCCCACGGTATTGCCTACGCGTTCGCCATCAGAACAACCTTCTTCAAAGGTAAGTATCGTAGTCGTGCATGCACCATCTATTGAGTTTATGAAATCAAAATTATCTCATCCAATGTAAATCGTATTCATAACAATCCCCACAATATTAGCCGATACAGCAGCCATCTCCTTCCCCGTCAAAGAATCCAACTCTTTTGCCGACTAATCAGCCTTCTCAAAAGGTGAGTTAGTGTGTGTGTGTTGTGTGTATGTATTAATTTGAGATCAATTAGCAGTACTTCTACTAACAAACTATGTAATGGTACTACCTATTCTCAACTACTTTGTATATATCGTGTGTATTAAAGCCAAGCCGTGAGCCTACTTTGAAGCCAACAATATCTCCTTCATCCAAACCTACTGTGAGTTATTTTGTGCATGAATTATTAATGATTATTAATGGTTCAGCTTCTCATTCTCTTACTACTCTTTGATTTACAGCTGAAACCAACGCATCAACCTTCAGTGAAGCCAACAAAGATGCCGTCAAGGAAGCCTACTCTATTGCCAACAAAGATGCCGTCGAGGAAGCCTACTCTAAATGTGAGTATCATTATATCATGCTTGTGATGATCATACCCATTCAATTCTTCTAATTGATGAATCTTTTTTATTTAAAACTCTGAAGCCCACTAGCAAGGTAAGATACCCTGATGATGAGATAGTATACTCTTAATGATTTGGTGTCACTAATTCTTTGCTTCAATACTTTCACAGCCCACAAATATCCCAACCAATCGGCCCTCAAAGAATCCAACTCGTAAAGTGAGTTAGTTCCGTTTGTTGAATTGTATTGCCAATAATAGTATTATTAACTTTCTCAACCCTTCCTTGAATAGCCTACCTTATTCCCAACCAGTCAGCCCTCAAAGAAACCTTCTCGTCAACCAACACTTGCAGTAAGTTTTGTCATGCTGTATTTTTGTGATCCTTTGATATTGTCTGATCTGATTTAAAACTTGTTCAACATTCCATACAACCACTAGCCATCATCTTCGCCATCAACTTTGCCGACCTCTTCACCATCCCGTAGTCCTTCTAGACGTCCTTCCCGCAGTCCAAGTGTTAAGGTGAGACTACTTTGAATTCATTTATTATATCTTTGGTTTGACTTGACTTGAGGAAAGAACTCCTAACATGTTTACCTTGCACTCTTATTCAGCCTACATTGAGCCCGACAACTGTTGAACCGACTCTATCTCCAAGTGACAGTCCAACATTGTCGATGCCGCCTTCAAAGTCTTTAGACGACTGTCTCCGTGATCCATTTGGTGTCGAACGTATCTTTGCGTCTGGGTCCAATTCAGACAATAATTGGTACAGTAGATGGATGAAAAGTAGAACAATTCCCTCCTCTACTCCATTTGAAGTGGATCAATTTGATGGCCGTACATCCGTATCGGGCAATGGCGTTGTTACTATTGAAAATGGGGTTGCTTCTCTACAGCGAAGTCCAAAGATTCAAATTTATGCTGGCGAAGAGGGATGGGGGTCCTCAGTTGAGATGACTGGCTATGCAACATATCTGTTCGGTGGAGCGAAGCGATTCAGGTCTGGTTTCAATATGGCTATTCAAATGACTCATCCCAGTGATAACAAACGTTGTGACATGCCTTCTTATCGTGCGCATATCTCTCTCAATGGAGTCGCTTCCTTTCAGAAGGAGTACCGTCCAGAAGTGCGTACTCGACTAGTACGGACTGATATTGATGTGTTCAATCGGGAGCTTCCTCTTGATGTTTCAGTTGGTGTCAAGTTTATTGTGCGCAGAGTTGGGCAAGATCAAGTTGATCTTCAATTGTATATTGACACAGAGGGCGGTGATCAGGATTGGATGTTGGTCCATTCATATACTGATTATCCTGGTAGTTGGAAGGCAAGTGGTGATGATCTACCACAAGATGAATGTTCATCCTCTTTGGAAGATGGATCTGTGCTTCAGGGCAAGACTGTTTATGCTGAGTTGTTAAATGTGGGGAACGTTTTGACTTTCGTTGAATGGAGAGATGTGAGCGTTAGAAGTACCCGTGATACATCTATGTTTCTTGCTTGCACTTCAGTTTCTCCATCCCTAACCCCGACAACGACGAGTCCTACCATCAAAGAGACTAGTCAACCATCGGCAGCAATTATATCTGTGCACCCTTCAGTGCCACCAAGTATTGACTCCAATACAACCGTATGGGGTCTATTACAATTCAATTTACCATTGACTCAATTGCTGGAAGACAGTGATGCAATTGCTGTATTCGAGCAAATGGTAGAGGATTTGCTTCAGAAGAAGTTGGATAGCAGAGTAGACTCTGATACCAACACTACCATTGAGTTTTTCGATTACAATGTAAATATTGAGGCTCAGACTCTTGTGGAACAACAACCTGATGTTGCCGATAATAACACCTCACCATTATGCAGAATTGATCCTTCACACATATCATGCACTACTACTAACGATACTGAGCCTATTCGTAAACGAAAACTACAGACGTCTACGTCTCTAATTGTTGATGCGTCGGTAACTGCTGTTGCTACCCCAGGAAAGTCTAGTATTGTTTATGTGTAAATGTAGTATCCTTCATTCATTTTCTCTTAATGTTGTTCTAACATGAGTTATATCTCTCTCTTTCATCTTCATACTTTGTGAAACGCGCATCTTCCAGCCAATCTTGCCTCTGATTTTCCGTTCCAAACTGTCATCTATAAAGTGTTATCAAGGAACAGTGAGGCCTTTTATGACGATTTATTTGATAATGAAGTGTTTAAGACTCAATTTCCTAGTCAATCGCTTGAGACCGTTGACCTTCAAGGTAAGGATGGAGCTAATAAGAAGAAGACTTTGGCACTTGGCACATCAATTGCAGGTATTGTCATGCTTCTTAGCTTGATTGCAGGCTTCTTTGTTATGCGTAGACGTCAAGATAGGCATCAACTAGAGGGGGTTGGAGATGAAGAGGCTCCTCCAGCAGTATGCTCACTAGAGGAGGGATGTGGTGGTGAGTGTTGTGCATTTAACCTGCTTGTGTGAGATCTGTATGTCTTTCTTCTCAACATACTCTTGTATATTGTTTACCGCCAGATGAAATGTCCAGCATCGATGATAGTTTCCTCCCTGACAAGTTTCGTATCGCTTTGCCAACTTCTGACATTGATAATGCCAAGAATGATAATGGTGACATGGCTATTTTGGGTATAGCTATCCGCCAAATAAGGAACTAATTCTATGGCACATTCATAATCTGAGATTTCCCATCAATCAATAAGTGCTATACAGGTGTATAGATTTTGAGTCAAGTTTTACTTGTAAAAGCTAATGACAAGACACTTGACAGTTTGATCTTATGTTTTATGAAAGTCACCTAGGCGTTACTACTTCTTGTCTTGCCTCATCTTTGTGTTATTGCTATATTTCAACACATATTGTTAATCCCCACCACCACTTTCCTCCTATCTCCCGCTTATCAATCGCCTTATTATTATAACCAAATGATGACGCTCTATACGTCGGCTTGGGGCTCGATTTGACCTTCTTCCATAGTTACGTTTAACCCCTGCCTGTACTGACTTGTGTACTCTTCATCTCTTCCCAACAACGACAATGGATGATCATTGTTCTCATCGGCATCCCAAGCTTTACGTGCTTCCAAAACTTGAGTAGCGGAAGGCCTATGTACCAAATACACACTGTTGGGAACCCAACATTTAGGACGGACTAATAAATCGGGCCTCCAAACATTCTCCTCTGGAGGATTTTCTAAAGAAGTTAGTGCAACAATTCTCCAATTCCTCTGTATGCCTCCTATAGAGTATTTACCTTCCTTGGATGTATTATTTTTACCGAGATAAATGGCAACGGTACCTAGCATATAACCTAATAGAAGACTTCGAGAAACACAAGCCGTTCTTGTCCAACCTAATTCTGTTTTTGCCTTAGTGAGCAGCAAAACCCCTCTTTTTTTGGTGTCTGCACAAATTTGTGCAACGACGTTCCTAACATTTGTAGGCATTTTCAGAGGAAAGTCTGTCCCGATGTATTTTGAACTCGATCTCTCACTTGGTGCACGTTGTATCCAAATCTCAGAAACGATTTCATCATTTTGTTTGGTTGGTTTAACGGTATATGTCCACTTCTTTGGTGTTGTTGTTACCGTAGGAAAGAACTTGGATGGCCCTAAGTCACCCTTTAGGTTCTTGGTCATATCTCTTGTGTGCCCCCGAATGTCTGGATTGCCTTTTAGTAAATCTTGCCTATCAAATGCTCCTTCGTACACAATTGCCGTATGGCCAAACGCGTCATCAGGGCCTGGAGCGGCGGGTTCTGCTTCCATATTCATTTCTGAAGCATCCGTTTCCAAACTTGCCAAATATTCCAACTCAGCTGATGATGGTGGAGGAGGGGGAGGTAGAGGTTGTTGTTGGACAATTGGTGGTGGTGGCGGCGGCGGCGGCACAGGTGCAGATAGAGGTATAGGTGCATATTCATTACTAAAGTATTCCACTTCTTTTTCCGTGATATTAGACTCATTCTCGGTAGTCCTTGTGGTAGTTGAGTCTAAAAGTAGTGGCATTTTGTCAAGTGGAAGTGGTGGAAGTGGTGGTGGTAAACCTGGTGGTGGTGGCATTAGGGCTTTAGCCCAAATAGGGAAACCTTTCAGAAATTAAGAGAACATTGTTGTTAAATTAATATGCTTAACATTCCAAAACAATAATAAACATACAAACACTCACCTCCATTACCACCCCCATCATCATTATCACGTCCAATATCCTCACCATCATTATCAAAACTATCACCCAGGTTGATATTGTTTTCATACATGGGTGGTGGCGGAGGAAGGGCATGTCCAATTTCATTCTGCTGATGTGCAAAATATAAACCAATAGCCCTCTCTACTACTTCTTCATCATCCGGTCCAGCCATTCCCAAATATGCTGCAGCTTTAGCAACGTCTGTTGTAGATGTGATACCTAGAAAATCGTCAATTTGGGCTAAAACTGAGGTAATGTATTAGTAATTTAGCAATGACGAACTGATATAATATAATATTATATGAAAATACTTACACTGTGGTGGTTGTGATGGTGGCAGTGGGTTATTACCAGGTAATGTTTGAAGCCACCCTGCAGTTGTAGGACTATCCAATAGTGGGTTCTGTCCGAATTGCCCTGTCTCGATAGAAATAATATTATGAGATGAAATAATAAATAATGACACATAAACAAACTATTCAAACACTTACCCATCTCAACAGATGTAGATGCTGCTGCTTCTGTTACCGGTGGAGAGTTAATACTATTACCCGAACCACGTTTACCAAAATTGAAAAGATTGGTTGCAGCTGGGGGTAAAGTAAAGGAGGTTTTATTGGGTAACGAAAACTTAGGCATTCCTGACCGCACTTGTTGGAATATGTTATTTGATCCACGATTTGATGTAGATGTACCATGTGAATCATAATATGGATTAATTGGTGAATCTGGTTGTGGCGTACGAGGCGCTTCACCAATCTTTTCATTATCATCATCATTGTGGTTTGTTTTTCGACGAAAATCTCTGCCCTTACTTCCACGGTCTTCTCCTGATGTATCTGGGCGGTTGCGGTCCTCCATATTGCAACAATTTTCCTAACTATTCAGCTGGTAATATAAGGTTGCATTCATCAAGGGTTACTAGGTTGTGCTTGCTTTCATCTCTTGCTTGCTTAATTAAATGAGCATGAAATAAGGGGACTGAAAAAAATCATTTTCTTGCACAGCTAGAGCCAGGCCCAGGACCCTGGATTTTCTATTGCAGCCTAGAGATACTCTCGACCAGCACGACATCGAAGACAATAAGAGCGACGCCACGAAATCGATATCCGCCCGCAGTTTATGTTGGCCCGCATAGTCAATAATAGATATCTGAAGTTTCAGCAGCCGCCGACCATTAGTGACGCCAAGAACTACAATAGTCTCCACCCAACACATTCGACAATAAGCTCTAAACTCGCTAGGTTCGATATCTCCGAGAATAATCAATCCCATCGATAGCTGCCCACGCTTAATGCGAAAAAATATAGTCAATAATAGATATCTGAAGTTTCAGCAGCCGCCGACCATTAACGACGCGTCGCGAAAAAGACAAGTTTTAAGCCCCAGGGCGGGGAAAACACCTACCTCTTAGACCTACTAATAAGATTAGTCTCTTACTCTATACTTAATTATAGTGACATCAGATATAGTTTATGCAACTATGGATAATAATAATATGCAAATCAATGATGAAAATACAACTCCTCCATCAAGCTCACACAGCAACAGAGGGAAGAAAAAGAAGACTAAGAAGTCTCATCATAACACAAGTTTAGGTGGAAAGTTATTGAACGGTTTAAAACGTGGTGTTACACCTCCGAATCGAAGTAAAAGTAGTAATACTACATCTAATGTAAATGATGGAGGTTTTCCTGAATCATCTCTTCCACAAGAATCTCCTAGTTTTGCAAACACAACCTTACCACCAGGTTGGCAAAAGGCACAAGATCCTTCTTCCGGTAAAACATATTATTTTAACTGCAATACTAATCAAACAAGTTGGGAAATACCACAATTAACCAACAATAATACAAATCCTAGTGCCAGTGCCACAACTACTAAACCAAAACTTGAAAGACTTCCGAAAGTGGATCATACTAAACCGGAATTCCAAAAACTATGGAAAGAAACATTAATGAATATGACGATGGATGGCGATGATAATAGTACGGAAGTTGGCAATACACTATATGAGCATATGTTAAAAAATAACCAGTTATGTTGTAGAAGTAGTAGAGAAGACTATACAAAGCATATTAATTACCAAATGAAAATACAATTAAATAAAATTATATCTGAGAATAGTGAGGCAAAAAAAACAAAGTTAAAATGGGAACTTGTTACTGGTAGTTATTTAGATCGCAACTCAAAACATTCAATATTCTTAGGAATGGCAAACGTACCATTGATTGAATATACAGTAACAGAAGCTCTCGTCGTGATGGACTTTTTACTTTCATATGCAGAGCAACAAAAAGAAAAGTCAATAAATCAAAAACATGCATGGCCGATCGGATCCTACAATCGGCCAACAGTCAATGGGATTAACGATGAAGACAGTGAGGATGATGATGAAGAAGAAGAAGAAGAAGAAGACAAAACTATTACTTATCTTAGACTTCAAAAACTTTACAAATGCAAATCAGTATTATTAGCATTATACTTTCAACATTTTATCAAATCAGCAAGGGCAAATACTCTTCGAGCAACAGTACCAGACAACGGATTTGCGTATAATGGATATCATTGGTCATGTAACAAAAATGTTAGTAAATGTATTACTGTCAATCGTTCTGGTCCTATAATTTCCGTGAACAGATTAAATGCCTTGGTAGATACTATCGTTCACGGATACCACAGTACTATTATTAATGAGGAGCACTTTTTTTTCCGCCGGAATGGAAAGAAGATACATTGTGGCTTAAGTTTCATAGTAGATAATACAAATGCTAATCATTTGGGGTGCTTTGCAAGTAGTCGATTGGAGTGTGGTAAAACTGCAAACAACTGCTTTGGTCCAAGCCACGTTGCACTAAGTGATACTGAAATCAATACCTTTGTGAGTTGTCTTGTTATTATTATGTGATATGTTATGTCATGAATAGCAACCACTCACATCTAATCTCGTCTATAAAGTGGAATGAAAAGTGTAGTGGTGGTATGTGTGTAGTAGATGAGAAGGAGAACGGAAACGAATCAAGACATCTATTCAACAGTTGTGTATGCTGTGATCAAGGTGGGAATATCGGAAAACGACCTTGCTTCTTTGCAACAACAAAAGTCCTTGGACAAGATGAGGTTATACGTGAGGTTGTTTCCAGCTCCACTGTACTAACTCAAACAGTTCAACCTTCCAACAGAAACAATACATCAAATCAAGTCGTTGTTCAAGTTGATGATGAGCATAACAAGAAGAGGGAGAGACGTAATTGGACTACCAAACTCCAGACATCAAACAATGTGCCAAGTGGTAAGTGGTTTATAAGTTGTGCTGTACACCATATTCATACCATCGTCTCATTGTACCCTCTTAGATACTCTTTTCTTGATGTGTGATGCCGAGACGAATACCCTGGGTGAAACAGCATACATGATGGAATTAGTACTGTATGATGTCGGCTCTGGCAAGTTTTATCGAGGTAAGTCAATTTAGCATATAAGCGTATAAGTCTCACTACAAAGTGTGTATCTAATCACAAAACAGAATTTTACTCTCTTCCTGATAATGTAAAGATCGACAAGGAGGCATTCGACCAGCATGGATATACAAAGCAAATGATGGAGGGATTGCCGGGCAATGTAATGAATGCTATATCCTGGATTAATCAAAGACGAAAGTGCAATGAGAAAGGATGCTCTGAATACGGGAGCTTATGTTCCCATCATAGTCCATCCAAAGTTGTGATCTGTGGCCATAATGTGAAGGGATTTGATCTTCCAGTTATTGTAAACAATATCATCCGAGAAGGTGAAATCAACTTGGTTCAAAATAGTGCCACGGGAGAAGATGGCATGAGTAAGTTACCACTCACACATGTTGTTGACACTTTGGATCTTGTTAAAGACCAAGAGCTCTGGAAGAAGGCCAAAATTGATCTTCCAAAAGAAAATAACAAGCTTGGCGCTTTATATGAACATGCATTAAGTAAGAAGATTGAAAATGCACATTCAGCTCTTGGTGATGTAAAGGCAAACTTGGAGTTACTACTCTGTTTGGATGAAGATCTTGTGTACACAATGAGTAAAATTGAATCATTCACAGAATGGTTGAAGACACATTTGAGGACTAGTACATTCGTTAAGGATTATGTGTAATAAACTAAAAGCAATAGAGATAAGGGTATTATAATTGCAGAGGAGAGAAGACTATCGTTTTCAAAAATGATCAATGGAGTTTAGATGAGACATTTCCTGATGAATTGAAGCAGCAGAAAGACATGAAGAAGTCTAAGAATGATGATGATGTCTATCGTGTACCTCACTCTGAGTTGACTGATAGTGATGACAGCGCAGTTGGAGAGGGTAATCCCAAGAATGATGAGACTGTTGATACACTTGCCATTCTAAAACAACTTTCTGACGAGATGAAAATTGCTCATCGACAACTTGATGAGATTGCTATTCCCAAGGAGGATAATGTTCTTGCTGATATTGCCGAAGAGGATGAAGTGTCTTCTCCTCTACCCAAGCCAATTATCAATGCAAGAGGACTATTTAGCTGTTTTGCTGACAATACTGTAGTAGATGTTGAGCAAATGAATACAAAAGAGACTGATATCCCAGAATCCGATCGTATTGCAGCTGTCTCAGGGGAAAGGGGAGGAGGAAGGAATCTTTATGAAGTTCGAGCACCACCCGGCCCCCTTGGCATTCTTATTGATTCATCTAAAGACGGCCCACTTATCCATAAAATCAAGGAACTAAGCCCTCTCAAACATCTAGTGGAACCTGGCGATGTTATTTTGAGCGTTGATGGAGTTGATACAAAGTCTATGGATGCGGTAGCCGTTGCCAATTGGATCAGTAGTAAGCCTTCTCTTGCTGAACAGACTCTTCTGATGGAAAGCAAATCGCAGTGGAAGAAGAATACCATCACTAGTAGTGGTGACATGTCAGTTTGAGGAGGACACTCGTATGTGCTATTGTTTTGGTTGGCTTGATGTATTGCTGACGGTTTAGAAATTGGGGTATGATATATATGTGATTAGAGAGTGAAACTTATACATAGATATAGATGTGTGAAAGTTGTAGAGATATGTATTATCACACAAGAGTTGTCTTACCCCCTACTTAACTCTCTTCCAAATGAAGAGAGTGTCTGTACTTGTATTTCCTCTCATGATTCTAAGATCATTATCCAAGTAGGATAATACCAAGAGATTCATTGGCCCTAAGCTTTTCCAGTGATCTGCCTTGTCACTTCGTGATCCATAAACGACCCTGTCCGGTGTAACTGATAATACATTGGATGGTCTCCCCGTGAATAATGATACCTCAGTCCTTATATCCCAATCACCTGTTATTTTGACATCGAAATTCTTTCCCCCCAGCTTACTAATCACTTGCTCTGTATACTCAACATCAGAAAGGTATTTAGTGGCCAATAACTCTTGTTGTACACCACCAAATCTTGTCAGGCCACCGGCCAATCCACTCAAACCCTCATTATACTTCATTGTGGATGAACTCGAATAGACCAATTCCCACACACCTATGAGTTCCTCTTTTTCAATCGCTCCTCCGCCACTGGCACTCACAGTGACTACTCGATTGTACGGTTCTCTTTCCAATTCACTAACAACCTCAAGTACTCGTTCTTGTTCTAATTCAGAACAATCTAAACCACATTTTTGTTGGCCCTCTTCCTCGGCAAGTTTGGCAATATCTTCTATATATTCAAGAAGTTCAACCTTTAAGTCTTTTGCATCATCTTGCTTTTCTTCTGTAATGATTTCATCGTCATCATCCTCAAACAAGTCATCAATTGCTTCATAGAATGTACAAAATCCATCTTCATCCAACATATCTTTCGTCCCTGGTGCTTTATCGGCCGAATCAAATAATGCATCTAATTCATCAATAGTTATATCCCCCTCTTTTAACATATCATTAAGTTCCCCCCAACGTCTTAGATCATCTTTGCTCACTAGATAATTTTCATTGGCAAGTTGTGAGAACAATACCCCAGGTGGTAATTCTTCTTCAGTAATGATTGGAAGTGGCTTAGGTGTGGTTGCTTGTGGTAGATCCTCGTCAATTATACTAGGACTTGCCTCTTCAGCTACTTCCAACTCTTCATCATCTTCAAACTCAAATAATTCATCCAAGGCAGAATTAAATGCAACAAACTGCTTCATGTTCATATCCCCATCGGTACCCTTGACGTTTAATGAACTCTCCCAAAGTGATGTTAGTTCATCTTCCCCCAATGTTCCCTCCTCTTCAATTAATGATGTGATTTCTTCCCATTGCCTCAATTGTGAGAATGAGATCGAACTACTATCTTGTTTGCATAGTGTTGCAAATGTCTGCTCCAACTCATCATCTTCTGCCACATTTTCTCCTTCTATGATAATGGTTTCTTCTTCTTCTTCATTTCTACCTCCTCCTCTGGTATCCTTCACTTCTTCATTAAGGGATGATGATTCTTCTTCCTCATCATCCTCAAACAAATCGTCAATATCTCTATACACTTGGATAAAACTATCAACATCAATTTTATCAACTATAGACTCCATTTCCTCACCAGGATCTACAACTTGAGGAAATTTAGGTGCAGCTGACCATATTTCTGAAAGTTCTGATGATAGTAAATCGCCTTGTTCCTAAATTGAAGGATGTGATAAATATGAGATGCTGAGACAAATGTCTTATTATGCATAAACAATTGAAAATATATGAATGTATATATACTTACCAACATATCCTTAATAGCAGGTACATTACGCACAACATCCTCAGTCATTAATCCTTCCCCGTTGCAAAATTTGTTAAATAACGCTTGAAGCGCTTCACCATCTGATGCGTCTGGATATTCAGCATTAGACATCATCAATGGCAGTATTCCCCCCGAAGGTAGGGGGGAACTTATCTTTCTTCCTCCTGGCCCATCATAAGCTGTATGGAAGGATATTCGTTTGATAATAATAACTGGTGGTGAAAAAGATTGACTTGTATCTATTATTGTACAGCAGCTGATGAATAGAACTGCTGCCGCCGGCAGCATCATCATTATGTTGGATCTTCTACTACTATACTTATTGACCATAATAACTGTCATGTGTTTAACATCCACTACCTCAACTAATAATATTACGAATGATAATATGTAATAGAAGATGAAGAAATAAAATGGTGAGAGTTGTGACGTACACTTCCACGCGGAATATTGCAAATATGGACCGAGTTGCCGTCTACGCTGGTATTTATAGGGGGATCAAAATGGCTATTTGGGGGGCTCAGCACCCCTAAATCCCCCCAGTAGTTATGGGGGCACATTTTGGATACAAATATGGCTATTTATACCCATATATACGTCATTTGTACCCTAAAAGTACCCGTATTGTGTACGAAATAGCCATGTTGAGGTCTGACTTTCCGGGGGGCGACACCCGGCCCCCCTATAAATACCAGCGTATTGCCGTCAACAAGTCGTGCATAAAGCATCAAGTTGGCCTATTAAAATTGAAAATAGAGACCAACAGGACAAAGTTGCTGAAGGCACAGAAAGATTTAGATGGCAGAATTGAAGCAAATTGATTGAAGAGGATATGGAATTTGATTGAAGAGGATATGGACATTTAGTTGAGAATGTGAAAGAATCAATCGAGGCTCGTTACCCTACAAAGCCTCGCAAGTTATGATGGAGTATATTCTAATGAAGTAGAGAAAATAGAACATGAGCTTGCGGAGTATATTAATGCCTATATTGTATTATTAGTCTCATACTCTAAAGCCGAAGGAGAATGATTTTTCTTCCTTCTCTTGACTAGTAATCTCAGAGCTCTTACTACCAAATACATCTTGTAGCTTCGGCTCTTTCTCCTCCTTCAATGTATTATCGGTTTCTTCAATTACATCAACATAACAGAATGCTGCAAGTATGTAACGTACGCCGCATACTGTTGGGTCTCCACTATGTAGGATCTCGCCTCCCCTAAAGCTAACCATGCCTCCTGCTGACGAAGATAATGTTTTACTAAGTGGATGTATGTATGTGCCACCTCCCTTGAAGTCGTCATTCAAGCTAATTATGAAGCTATGTGTTGATTCATCATAATGCGGAGGCAGATATCGTTGCTGATCGGTACTATATCGTACTACAAACACATCATGGAGGAATATGTCTCTATTCAATTTCTCGCTCTTGAGTTGAAATTGTACTCTAAGTAATGGTCGTATTGTATATTTCCAACGCTGATAAAACCATGAGTGGAGATCAACTAGCACATGTAGTGGAAGGTCAGTTGTTGGAACTTCGTGATGACGAAATGTTGTCCAACCACTGACATTTCTAGTAGCATATTGTTCTGCCGATCTGATGACATGTTGGCATTCATTAGTGGATATTATTTGTTCTGTCTTCAGAAAGCATTTACCTCCTAAATATGATGAGAAAGATAGTGTACTACCGGTTTCGCTTCCACCTTCTTCTTCTTCATCAAATATCAAGGTTTTATACACTTGCTGCTTTGTCATCTGTATTGAAATATCTGGATGAGTAGTGCAATCTCTGCCGGCTTTCTTCCACAGACGTTGAGCTTCTAAGAAATAACCATTGCAATGTCCTTGCCTTGTAAAGTCAACTGAAGATGCCTTGCCTAAGTATGATGCTGCTTTAGCATGAAGGACGTCTCCATCATGTGGATATGTTTGTAAAACACAATCGTATAGTTTTGATGCATCATCGAATCTTGATTGTTGCATGGCGAGATCAGCAAGGTGCTTTAGTTGATCACGTCTAAGGTAAAGTAAATCACTGGATTTCTCCTCTCCTCCTTCTCTGAGACATACCACATTATCTCTTGATGCAGTCTCATATCGACATCGGATACAAGCACAGACATAGTCCTGTCCCATCAATTCTTTTAACTGAATGGTTCGTGCTTTTACATTGTCATCCAGTGAATCTATTTTCGATACTGACATATCTCCAGAGATATTATCATGTAAAGCTAACCACGCCAAGGTATCAAGTGGAGATTGTTGATTGGTATCATTTATAGTTAATGCCAATGTTGGTGCACATGAATGCTTTTGATGACGGAACATTCCGAAAGGTGAGAATACAAAATAAGATTTTCGTAACTGTGCACTAATTTGCTTTGATTCGTCGCTCTCTGAAGGTGAAGGTGCTGATATCCAGTGTGCGAAATGAGTAGCATTTCTCCATCGAAGAATAGTTGATTGAATGTCACCTCTGTTAGATTCATTTTTTAGTGTGTGTGGTTGTTGAGATGAGCAAGAGGAGTTTAGTACATCCAATGCCAAATCCATTTCTTCTTCTGACAGGGCATTCGATACAATCGCCTTTGCATAAGATACTAATGGGTGTGTTGGAGAGCTGCTCACTCGAAGTATGCAATGCCTTTTGATAAAAAGGTAACCCTGAAGAAACTCTTGATATGGTAGGAATGTGCTGTTTGATTTTGTTGTATTCTCATGTTCCGTGTTGCTATTCTGTAACAGAAGGAAATTGCTATGATGTGATTTTGACATTGCCCATAACTCTACTATCAAGCTCTCCTCATTGGCCCTATTCTTCCCCATGTTCTTTCCTTCTTCTAAAAAATCATTCATCCAATTATTATTAGTGTGATATGTACATGAAATGATTGTCATCAATAGTAATGCACATTCCTCAATACCAATTGAAATCGTATCATATCCGCATATATCTTTGAATTTCTTTTCAATTGCTGCTATTGACTCTCTAATTTCTTTGATAATAAGTTCATCATGTTCATTTGTATTACTACTACCAATACAGCCACCACTTCCAAATCTATTTTGACAGAAGAATAGTTTTGGATGATACAACATACATTTTTCCTCCCCTTGTATCTGACAATCTTTACTGCAATATAGCGATCCACACCAATCAACATCTGAAGATGCTGTAGATGATGCAGTACAAAAGCTGCAAGGCAGTGGAGATGATGACTTGGTGGTGATATATCTCTCTATAAAATGAGGTAGAGACTCTGCAACTGATTGCTGAAATATATCATCATTTGATAATGTTAGGCTGTGTGGGAAGAATTGTTTTTGAAGGGTTGGAGTCCATACAATCGACCGTCCACATACATCACATTGTCGTATCTCATTGGATATCAATTGATGTATATTCTTTTTTGATTCGGCGCAATCAGTGGTGCTGCTGTTCAATTGTTGTCTTTTCCGCTTCCGTTTACTATCTCTTCCTTCTTTATCACTAAAAAGTCCATATTGTGTTATCCAAGATGGTATCAACAACAACAAATTATTATTAGATGATTCATTACTCAACACGGGTGTATATGTGCCTTTAGGCATACAGTCACTACATTTATCCATAGGTATGTAGTTTAAAATGCGATTATTCTCTATCCACCTTTTCTATCTTATCGTCAAAGAGGTGACCGAGCGCCGAGTATAGGATAGTATCACAATCACAAACTATACTACTGTAGCTCTCTCTCTCTCTCTCTCTCTATCTCACGTTATCGTAGTGGCGGTGGCATCCAAAAGACTAGCGCGGGGAGACAGAGGAATGTACCGAGGTCCAGTCAAGACAGACTGTAGTGTTACAATTATGTATGTATTCTATGAGGTAGTCAAGGTATGTTTATGTACAAAATTATTACTACGTATCCACTCTCCTACCTACGTTAGTAGATACTACTACCTACTTAGGTAGAACATGACATTCAACGGTCGTGAAAGAAGAGTAATATTGAACACTCGGTTGCAGTATGTTAAGTTATTTAAGGATAGGATTTTTGAATCACTTGCTCAACACTGCCTGATGAACAAAATGCAGAGGAGCTTTCAAAAATAAGCTGAACAGAGATACATCCTTCGCGAGGGTTGATTGGTGTGTAGGGTAGGAATCAAAGTTACCAAAGAGTCTCCACTATATGCAATAAAAAGAGATAGTGTGTTAGAGGTTAGGAAGCTAATATCAGGCCGACAGTGTCCTGGCAAAAGAAGCAAAACCTAAAACGAAGGAGTGTGTGTGATTGATAATGTGAGGAGTACACATATTGATGCCCAGACTTCTTGATCATCTATCTGCAGAGAATGTTGTTAGACTTTTTGATATCATCCATAGCTTGATATTTATCAGATTTGAGAGAAAATGTTAGTTAAAGATGCCCTTGCTATTTGCGTAGTTAGCCCCAAAACAATATCACCTTTCTCTTTAAACCCCAAACACGAACAATAATAATTTCCTAAACAAATAACACTGCAACCATCCCGAAACTTATTACTCATCATAAGATTGATCCCACCAATTCGATCCACCTGCGCCTTGATTGGGATCGTAATATCCACCCTGTTGCTGTGAAGGAGGAGCCCATTGTTGTGGCTGTCCATACTGAGGTTGCGGTTGCCCGTACATTGGTTGAGGTGGTTGATATGGCGGTGGACCAGGAGGCGGAGGAGGAAGGCCCGGAGGGGGGAGGCCTGGAGGGGGGAGGCCCGGAGGAAGGGTTTGGGCTGTAGCGCCTCCAGTAAAACTCATATTAGCGGTAGCGGGAGTTGTGGATGAAGAAATGGTTGTGATACCAGGCACCACTGATGATGAGATGGTAGTCACTCCTGGTAATTCATTTGTCACCGTCCCTCCTGTAGCAGCTGGATCAATAGTCTTGGCAGCACTGATTGTAGTCACGGCACTCTGAATAGTAGTAACATATGATACCCCTCCGGCTGTCGACGGTTGTAAGGCAGCAGCTGCCGCGGCCTTGGCAACCGCGTCGCTCTCTCCTGTGGTTTCCCCTTGCTCGCCCTTCTCGACAACTCTTGCTGGTTGCAGCACTGTACAAAACGATTGACTTGGCAACACTGGAGTGACATCCAACACATCATTATCATCACCTCCACCCTCACTCTTCTTTTCGGGTGCAGGCTTACCATCCAATTCAGCCATAAATGCCGTGTAATCATGATCTAATTCAATCTTCGCCTTCTCTCCCTCCTCACCACTCAAGGCAACCTTTTGTGTACAGTCTCGTGTCGGGTGTGACGTATCACCACAAATTGCACACTTGACTTGAATCTTAGATCGTCCGCCTAAGGAAAAACGCTTTGGGCACTCAAAATCCTTATGCCCCTTCTCTCCGCAGATATTACACCAATCTTCATCTTTTAATGTACCATTCAATAATGCTAACTCACGTAGCTGGTTTTGTTTATGCACGTTTTTCTCATCGTCAATAACTACGAGCATATCTTCTACCATTTTGGCAGCAATATCAAGATTTGTAGCGTCGTCACCTGTAATTAAGACATGTAATGGTTCATCATCACCTTCAAGTGCTTGTCCATTCCGACGTCCCTTGGCACCTTCCTTAACACTACCCTTACCGCGGATGGCAATTTTACACCCAGTCTTCCCTTCCATATCCTTCTGTGTCTTACCTCTTGGACCAATAATCAATCCAATGAAGTTATATGTCGGGTATTCCTCTACGGGTATACGTATCTTACGACTTCGTTTACGTTTTGATATGAACCCCGGAGGACGCATGGATGGTATTAAATCCATTATATTTTCTAAGCACACTGTGCGTTCTTCCGTATACTTCTCACGCCACCGATTTGCACGTGTATTCTTCCGTGTACCGTCTGGGCCGTAGATTGGTGGGGGTGAAGGAGAACGTTCAGGATGGTCACGGGGTAGATTATCTATACGTGCTGCTTCTACTTCCAAGTTGGATAGACGTGCATTTGCCTTGCGCAAGCGTGCTTGGAGTGATGCCAATTCTTCACGATTTTTTTCTGGTACATTAGATGCTAACCCTGCCATACCAATAAGCGCACTGCCACCACCACTACTGGCATTTGTTGTAGAAGATATTGGTGCAGAGAGACCTAATGCTGCTAAAACAGGGTCAGCCGTGGAAGGTGTTGGAGCAGGTGCTTGACAAACATCGTCCTTAGCCCAACGCGATCTCCCCCTAGCATTATTCCCATCATCATCTCCTCCTGCTGCACCCCACCGTTTCCTCCTCTTTCTACTACCACCTCCGTTACTATTACTACTAGATTTTTCACTAAACTTGTTACCATTTTCAGTAAATAATAAATACTCGCGTCTAACATCCTTCCACCCATTCCAATTAATTAAATCTTGATAAAATGTTGGAAATGATTCACCATATTTTGATTTTAATGTTAATAAATTCTTAGTATGGGTTGGATTATTGTACCATACTTTCATCTTACTGTGTTCAGCTTTCATTGTTGATAGGAGTTCTGCTGCCTCTTCGGCATTTTGGCCGCTCGTTGTAGTTGATGACATACCGAATAATTGTTATGTTTTAATTTATTAAATATGCGTATATAAATCTCAAGTTCATTAGTACTTATTCCTGAGGTATTATTCTATCGTAACAAAGTTTTCTGGTATCGTAGATGTGAGCAGTACCGGTAAAATACCCTCAATTGGAGGTCTCAACATCGTCCGCTACATACGAAAGTAGGTGAATACCAAGTCAAGAGCTTGACTAACAAATAAATTGCAAATGAAAACCCTTTAAAAAAAAAATCTAGCAAGCCTACATCTCTGAGATGCCACGCAGAAATCAGAAAATCTGAGGCAAGAAATCTGCCCCCACCTCATTCCTGCTTTGGCAGGGTGCAGACCTGTTGTTGAATGTCCACTACCCCTGTGTTGCAATCTCTTATTCTTTCTCCCAGTAGTGTTTGGCACAAAGTTTGCTCCTAAGTATAAAATGATTGCATCCATCGTACGTGCATTTCCTAGGATATCTTCTCCCTCCATGACGAAGACAATAACTTCACCTTTTTCACCAGCTCCATTGCCTCTGCTCAATGCGTTACAACCTTGATCAACAACTACTACACTTCATCTTTGGAATATATTTTCGTTTTCTCTTTTTATTGGCGGTAGTATTGATAGTGGTGCATGGCTCTTTGGCGTTTTTGCCTTTTACTTTTGCAGTGTCTATCAAACCATAAATGGTATTTATTTCGTCCCTCTTATAATTTTAATGAATTACTCATATGTTTATCTTATTATAATTAGATGGCGCCCTTTGTATCATATTTTGTTACTTTTTGCAATTAACCTTGGTATCTTTGAAATTATTCTTAAGTCTTAGTATGGAGATGTAAGAAAGATTTTCAAGATACCTCATCAAAAAAAGAATCTATTTGACCGGGGAAATGGAGGAGAAAACACCCGGGCATTGCTTAATCTGTCAAGAGATCACAACGCTGCGACATGTGTTTCAATGTGTGGGCATTTCATCTGATGTGAAGGGTGCTGAAGGCAACATAAATTACAAATTGCCCCAGGTGCAGGCAGACAGAGAAAGGAATACAGTTTCAATGCCTATACAAGGAACAAACAATTTATAAGGCAATCAGTACAGGCTTTGGCTGTATAATCAAGTCCATATGTTTGCAAATTAGTCCATGTTTGCAAATTTGTGAATTTAAGTACTGTATACCCATGGTATCTTTTTGGTAGGTGTTATCTATCACTTCTTAAATATTGATTTAAAAAATTCTTTTGGTATCTATAGCACTATAATAGCAAGCCTACATCTCTGAGGTGCCACTTGATGGCCAAACATTGCCTGAAAGCCAGCAGAAATCAAAATCTGAGGCAAGAAATCTGCCCCCATGTGGCTGTAAAAGT
>Ga0214477_100727_pt1 | contig 21100 bp, 21 predicted proteins | sample M1_20Mar14CPVII9_FD_165058 | JGI IMG/M metagenome (GOLD analysis project Ga0214477, IMG submission 165058) | Marine eukaryotic communities from Monterey Bay, California, United States - M1_20Mar14CPVII9sort6BwellC16 | ecosystem: Environmental > Aquatic > Marine > Unclassified | place: USA...
ACTACCGCCTAATACAACGACAATGGTAGCATGTAGGTCTTGAGGTAATGTGTATCTTGTGACATGGAGTATCATTGAGGCTCCTGTTCAAATATGAGACGATGATGATAGGCAGACAGACGACGTGTCCTGTAATATGCTACGAATTCCTTCTAGTTTACATATAGGACTAGTTTCTATTCTATTGAGTATTCAACAAATGTCTCGAATGGAGCTTTCTTATATCCATTTGATGATTCTTGACTCTCAACCTAGTCGTTTCTCCCCCCTTAGTATCTTGGTGTTTAAAATTGCTGTGATGCGATCCCCCAATAATTTGGTCGGTCCAAGTTAAGAACTCGGATGTTAATTTAGTAGTGTTTAGTGCCCCAAAGCTCTTCATCTCTCCATCCTGGAACTTTCCTTCGTCCTTGTATTTCTCTCCCCTCTCAATCTCCTTCTTTCTTTTAGTATAAATAATGCTGTGGTTGCTGTGGTGGATGTTGTTGATGATGATGTTGATGATAGTATGCTTGGTCATAAGACGACAAGTGCTGTCGTTGCTGCTGTTGATGATGCCGACGTTGCTGTCTATAGCCATGATGATTATGTGGCGTCGGTGCACTCCGACTACGATGATACATATAATTCAAATCTTGCTTGGGTGGAGGCAATGGACGAGGCTGCGGGTATCCATTGTTTGGGGGTGGAGGAGGATTCGAAGGAAGTTGCTGTACAGGGATTTGGTTGGGAGGACTGCCTCGACCAGAGGGCTGGCCTTCACGTCCCTCCAATGCTGAAGAAGGAGGTTTATTTAGTTTGGCTGTTGCCACCTTCTTCATAACGTACTTTTCCCACTCCATCCGTTCGGCCTTGTACAAAGCAAGTGCCGCCCTGGCATCCTCAATAGGATCATGTGCCTCACCCAAACATTGAATATCCATGCCAAGCTTGTCTTGGGCAAGTTCCTTCAACTTTCGTGGACGCAATACCGATTTGTCAGTCTCACTCTCCTTCATTAACGGGGGATAATTCGCTGAATCTCTAATATCATGCCAGGGATGTGTAATTTGCAATGCTTTTATGTCATTCTCAAGAGCATGGCCAATAAGAATCTTCCCGTGTAGAATACTCTTGACCAAAGTCTGTACGTCAGATAGTGACATGGCATTATCACCCTCCAAATCCTTGGCTTCAATGCCCGAAACGAATGTTCGGTAATCTGTAATTTCCGCATCAACCTTGACGTAGGTGTCTAGGATTACCTTCTCGGCCCAATTGCATATAGTTACTCGAGCAACGGCCGAGTCTAAACCTTCAGGTCCGATACCAACCATCTTTTGAGAGAGGGAATTTAGAGTGAAGAGTATATTGTGAGATATGGTCAATAGCATTGCAACTCCTTTTCTGCTCCTCTTTGATAACTTACCTCACAATCCAAAGCAAAGTAAATATCATTCTTCGTCATGGGCCTATCATGAGGAGGAGAAATATGATTCGGACTATGATATGGTCTCTTCTCTTGATTCCGTGGCGTAGCGCCTCGACCTCGCCTTCTATACCGATTATTATTCCATCGACTATTATTGAAACCCCCGCCGCCGCCGCCAGTACTTCTTGGTGACAAATCATCACCACCGCTATCTATGCCGCCGGGCGATGATCGATGCGCACCCGGCGATGAATGATATGAAGAAGGTGTTGATGGCATTGTATCATCTGAACTACCCCCGCTTGATTCTACCATGCAGCCTATGGGTGAGTCTGGAGCTGATGTGTTGATAGTAAAATTGAATATTGGCATTGTTGTTGTTATTGTGCTGAAATATTATGGAGCATTGCAAAGAGGAGATGACGATAACTACCTACCAACTGAAGAGCCGGCAAATAAATATTTGAATAGTCGAGCATAATCACTAAAAAGTTAGTTATCTGAAATTTTGTCTTTTGAAAGGCTTTCAGCGAAATGTCTGTCATATGTCGTCAAGTAAGGGAGATACGTATCCACTAAGCGCTAGCTACTCAAATTAAGTTCCATACAAATCTTTATGCTAGATGATGACATATGTTTTGGTGTTATATATCTTAGATACCACATTATAGACATTCTATCTAGACAACATCTTCAGTATTGTTAAGAGTATTCCCCGTATCATCTTGACTCCCCGTTGCTACCTCCGATTCATATAAAGGCTCGGCTACTTCAGTATCTTCATTCAATGGGAAGATCTGTATCTCGTTTCGAGTCCACTCCATAGTCGTTGTTGTCAAGGTACCAACTATTACATCCCAAATGTAAGGAACAAAGAATACTTCCGGGTCTGCTTCTTCTTCATACTGAAAAGCTAAGTTGCCTATATCTGACAAATCAGATTGATCACTTGATACACTACCCTCCGATGAGGCTGCAACACTATCTTCCTCGGAAACTAGGCCTTCGGGAGTTTGATATGACTTGAGCTTCTTAATGTTGGTTTTCAATACACCCAGCGTTTCACCTGCTGACATGTCGCCCTTTTCTTGGATTATAACATTTGCTTTATCAATGAGGGCAGAGATTGAGCTCATATCACCCATTGAAGTGTCTGTATTGTTATGTTATAGAGATACACATGATATAAATATGTGAGTTGAATCATATGTTACCATAATAGATGGTGCACACAAGATATAATTCAACACTTACATTGATTCATCTTCTGATATACTCCTTGCTCGAGCAAAAGTGCATAGACAAGATGTATATTCTTTTCGAGATACTTTCGTCTTGTAGCGTGTCTGATGAGTTGCAAAAGTGTTCTACAAGTCTCTCCGTGCATACCCAATGAAGTTTGCAAATCTCCTTCGACCTCAACCTCGCCACCATTCTCAGCTAGTAGTGCGATATATCTCTTGAAGCATGAGGTTGTTACTGATACAAGTCGAAATGCCGCATAATCACTCAGTCGTACCACATGAGGTGATAAATTCAACATTACAGCACAGCAATTGCTCAATAAGAAGGCATCTTGTAGTTGATTGAGATTGAACGAGGTTGCTCTAAGTAAAACCAACAGTATCATACTTCCTAAACTTGATTCTTTGATTTGACGCTCCTTGTACCATTTTAATGATGTGGTGTTCACACTCACACGACGAAATGAGTCGCGCCCAAAGGAAGGATCTGACGAGAATATCAGGAGCAATATGAGTATAAGATAAAGTTGAGACTGTGATCTGAAGGGTCTGTTACTGGGAGTGAGCGTAATCAATTGTGAGAGCTGCCCACTACTATTTGTCACTGTACTTGCCGAGCCAGTCATAACTGTTGAGAAGTAAAGACTTCGTAGTAGAGGCATTATCAACATGTCAAGGTCAGATCGAGCTGATATAGAAGTTGCGAGTGTTGGAGAAGATAGAAGCATCGTGTATAACAGCAACGCTCCTACTTCTGTATGTGCAATACGCCCAAAGGCTTTGAATAATGACTCGTAATTGATTGATAGCACTGATGGTTGTTCATTGTTGTCTGGTTGTGGTTGAAGAAACAGGGAGTTTTCATCAGTTGATTGGCTATTTGCAGCTTTTGAATTCCAACGGTTATCACTAAGTGAAGCAAGCTCTGCCCTGAATAAATTCTGATTCTGGGCTCTACAATTGTTGGATAGAATCAGTAATAAAGAAGAGCTCATGTCAGCTATAGGGCAATTTGTGAGCCATAATATGTTGTTCGTCTTGTTCCAACCTGTTTCCTTTTCACAATGAGCCTGGATTTGTTGTAAAATCAGTTTGTCACTTGATGAATTATTGCCAATACTACCGCCAGTAATAGCACGATGTCCCAATGCCCTAACGGCAAGCTGAACAAGTCGTATTGGTAGTAGAAAGAAGGATGATGATAGCATTAACAAACTCCTCAGTGGATGAAAGATCATATTGGTTGAGCTATTATTGACATCTCCCGATATGTGGCCCGCTGAAGACAAGTTCACATTATCATCTGTTCCCAATTCAATTGAGGTACTTGTTGCGTTGTTATTGTCAGTTCCGACTGTTACTTGTGAAGCGGGTATTTCTAATGATTTCTTTTGAGAAGTAGCCTTCTTTAAAGTCATCTCATTATCGCTACCTTTAGGTGCACTTGCCATCACAATACTATGTGTCTCATACATGCCATCTGCTGATATTTTCATATTGGTCATTTGTTTGGCTATATCTTTGGGTAATTCAATATAGTGTGATGCAATTGATCGCCTTGGTGGTTGTGGTCTATCAGTCAACCATTGCAAACATACATGTAGAAACATGAGCGGTTCATTCTGAAGTGTATCAGCTTCGCCGGGTAGATTTTGTGCCTGTTGTATCTTTTGTTCTCTTTGCCAAGTTGCATATTGCATAATCTTTTCTAAAAATAGATGATTGCTTTGCTGCCCTTCAATTGCCAATTCTTCACTTGATACCATTGGTTGATATAATTGTGTTGATAATAATACCAATAATAGTGAAAGTATCTGTACAATTACATCATATATTTCAGGGATTGCCAATATATCAAAATTTTCTCCATCATTATCTCTTTGCATCATACCCCCAATAGATGAAAGGAAAGACATTATAGAAGCAATTATGTCCATTGAGGCATCACGATCTTCTTCTCCCTGATTTTTGTATGTAAAACATTCACTCAGAGTATAATTAATATTATATTCCATATTCTCTGTTGAAGGGGAACATGCTTGCACAATTGTTTCATGTGATAGTAAACGAAGTAGATTAAGTGATCCGCATGCCACACGTGCTTTTCCAATTAAAGATATTCTTTGTTTTACTGTATATGTCTCGAGACTACTTTGCAACTCTCGTATCATCCTTGCAACATGAAGACAAAAAGCTGCCAAGTTTGAAGATTTTGAGCTATACTTTGCACATTGTCTACATGCATTCCCGACTACATCCTCTTCACCTGATGTTGATAGGGCACCAAGATTGTGAAGATGTACTAACTGTTCGTAATTTAGTAATAACTGTCGCCACTTCTCGTCATTATATGGTATATTCTCAGAGCCATTTATTTGCAATAAAGAGATTGATAATGAATCTGATGGTTTTAGAGAGTATGCTCCCTGTTGTATTAGTAATGAGATGTATTGGGTAAGAAATAATACCTACAACATTTGACATATCATATATCCAAATTTAATCTATTGCAAAAACAACGATCGGCCAAAACAACTAGCTATACCAACACAGCCACTTACCTCGGCATCTCCCCACATCTCCATGATGCCTATATTACTAACAATGGTGTAGTGTCGTGCAGTAGGGCCGGTTTCAACAAGTACCCCCCCGCCGAGTTTTTGCCAACTAGATTACGTTGAATCGCCAGTTATTCATTCATTTTTTTCCCTTGCCGACCCGGCTGGGTTGCATCCATTTATCATACCCACAAAGGCATTGGTACCGAGTATTAGTAGTTGGGATTGACTCAATCATTAAGGTGGCTGGTTTGCATCCATTATTATACCTCGTGTATACTATCCATTTGACTTACTATCCATTTGATTATCTCACTTTGGTGGCGTGCAGTAATATAATTTTCTACCTCGTGTATTGTTATGATCAAGGGAATAGTTATCGTTAACAATAGTGGCAAGCCACGTCTTGTGAAATTCTACCAGTCCGTTTCAGGGGAAGCTCATCAGCAATCTGTTATTCGACGTATATATCAACAAGTATCAACGCGTCCGGACTCCTTTTGCAATTACTTAGAAGGTTCTGTACCTGAATGGGGAGAGAATATCAAATTAATATACCGACATTATGCAACATTATACTTTGTATTTGCAGTTGATTCACAGGAATCTGATTTGGGTATACTTGATTTAATACAAGTGTTTGTGGAGGCACTTGATAAACGATTTGAGAATGTATGTGAACTGGATTTGATATTTCATTCAGATAGAGTACATTATATATTGGATGAGATAGTCATGGGTGGTATGGTATTGGAAACAAATATAAATAGTATATTGCAAGCAATTAATGATCAAGAGAGGATGCACAAGGATTCATTAAAGAAGCAAGGTCCCAGCGATTCTGTAGATGCCATTTCAACAAAGTTGGGTGCTGGTAGAAACTGGTAGATAGTATGAATAGCATTAAATAGAGTGATAATGGCATTATGTTAAATTAATCTCTATCATCAAGCTCGCCCAAAAGCCGCAGTATGTATAAGAAAATGTTTATGATATCACTGTATAAGCTCATAGCACCCAATATGTAATCCTTTTCTGACATTTGGTACTTTGCTGATTTACCAGAAACTATTAAACGTGTATGATAAGCCAAGTACATTGAGAATAAACCTGCACCAAATATGCAATACAACGCTTCGGAGTATGGCAAAAAACCATACGGAATGATGCCAAATAGTTCCAACATACGCATAACCCCAAACATTAAAAAGGCAAAGCCAACACTTGCCAACCCTCTTCCCCATTGAGTCAAATCATATTTTGGATTCTTTTGCATTAATGTATAGATGGTAATTGAAAGTGTTGATGCAGCTGTAGTGACCATTGCTTTAATGACAGTTGAGTATGCATATATTGAAGATATAAACCCGACAGCAAGCGATTCTCCTGCAGTAAAAGCTAACAACAGTGGCCATTTTAATGGTGATTGCCGTATATTCTCAGATCCTAAAGTTATCCACCAGGTTATTGTTGATATCAATAATCCAAGCAAAGGAACTTTTCTGCCAGCGGGATGAAACATCATCCAATTCCTTACCCCGGGGTTTAAATGAAAGGCATGAATGGTACCAGCAGTGAAAAGCAGTTGTATCGACAATATTGCATACACTCGAGCTACAGACATATGTGTGTGTTAGAATAGGAGATATAAAGGATATTACACATAACGTGCATAACTTACCTATAAATCTATTTCTATCATCTCTTTGGAGAAATGCTTCGGCAAACTTCTCCTTTGTTTCTTCATTTACATTTGTTGCATCTTTGCTGTTTGAATATGATGATGGAGTCTGAGGTGATGATGAAGTGCCAGGATTACTTCCATAGTTGTATGATTTCGATCCTACTCCATAGTTATACTTTGATCCTGCAGTCCATGAAGATCGAGATGCTGATTCGGATGATGCTCCGCCTCTAATCGATGTTAATGATGATATCACTGAAGACTTTCTATTGGCATTGATTACTATTGGGTGGTTGATAGAAATAGAAAGATGTGCACCTGCTTGTGCAACCAAATAAGATATCCACAAAACAGTAACCCTCATGCTTGCAACAGTTGCAATGATGGATAATATTGGATATATGCTTTACTAAACTATTTTCTTCAATCTACTCAATACTCTTTCTCCTGTGTGCTCTCTCTATGGTAGTGTAAATTATGATTATTTGCCCCACTTGGGCAGTAAGCGGAGGATACGGCCCATCGGCCCACGCACATACACTCAAAGAGGATATGTATGTTGATGAATGATGTAGTTGGAATACAAAGGGGATATATAATATAATGCAGGATAGGAAAGCTATTATGATGCCTCGGTATTTCTTTTTATTGTCTTTATTATTCATATCGTCAGTTGTGGTTGAATCGTTTCAGCCAATACATCACCGTCCTACAATATCTACTCGACAAACATCATCATCAATAATATCCACAACTACAACAACATTGATGGCTACAAGCTTAAATGAATCGGAATTGAAATCAGAGTTGACAGAATACTTAAAGAAACGTGATGAATCTAATGCAGATGAGGCTGCAAAAGCGTGAGTCTACTTTGTTGTTAGTTTGAAGTTTGATATGACAAAAACACTCACAAAAATTATGTCTATTGCAAACTATAATATATTAAGTGCTGTGGGTGAGGTAATCGGCGGAACACGAGGAAATGTTGTACTGGGTAAGATTATTGTTGTTGTTAGTGTGTTTGGTTTTAATATGAAACCATAAAACTCATTGCAATACAACAACAAAACAGAATATGTCTCGGGTTCTCCCAATAAACAAAGAGTACAAGAAGATGTACCAGATATGTTCGATTATGATGAATTAATAAAGTATGGATATTCACATTTAGTATCACCCATTATGAAAAATGGAGGAAGGAGGGCAATGTATCAACTAATGGAACTACCCGAGCCACCAACACCTGAACGATTAACAAAGAAGAAGAGTGCACCAAAGTTAGTGATTGACAGAACAGGAGAGACGGATAGTGCTAGATATACTGGATTGAAAATGTCTGCAAGTTTAGACGACGAATCAATGGGAAAAGCATTGGAAGAGGCAGCTAAAAAGGCTAGAGAGGGAAAGAGTTTAAGAAAGAGGTTGGTTGAAGAAGATTATGTGCTACCTTATGCAGGTAAGTATTATCACCCTAATTTTGGATATTTAATGTGTGGATTGTCTTCATATTTTATCTAACCATACATGAATGTTGTAAACACAGATAACACGAACAAAGGACCTAGACAGACACCTATATGGACACCAGAGAAGCTTGATGAGGCAGGAAGGAAGGCCGGCCAAGCACAAGCTTGGGCAAGAAAAGCTAGAATGGGAGAATTGAAGAAAGATCCATATGAAGTATTGGCAGTAGAGGGAGAGCTACGTGTGTATAGTATTATAGTCGCTATTATAATTGCCGTGGCATTTGGTAATGCTACACCGACTGCATTGACAATGATTGGAATTGATTCAGATGGTGCATTAGACGTTCTTAAGATACCATCATTAGCCTTGGCAGCTGCAGGGCTTGGATCGGCAGTTGCCAATGGCGTAGCTCTCGCTCCGGGAAAGAAGAGGTCATCATTCATTTGGTTTTTGAAAGGTTTGTTTGGGGGGCCACTAGCTGTAAGACAGCTTAGAGAACTTGGTGACTTAAAGACAATCGGTGAGACAGAGGGACAATAAGGCTGCAAGGTGGTTCCACGACAAGATAGTACTAGTGTATTGTATAGTTGTGAGGGTAAGAATATACTTTAACAGATCTTGACTGTCTAATGAAAACTCTCAGCCATTTTGTTGCCAAGCTAGATATAACCTCATTTCTTGTAGGATGGCATGTAGATCCCAGAGCTCTTCTTCCCCGAGCCTTTTTTTGTTTCAAAAACTGAACCAAGTATAGCAACTTTGGACACTTTCTTCTTCTTCTTCTTGACTGTCGTTGGAGGTTGTGTTTTGAGCCCAGGAGAAACTTCATCATCAGATGAATCGAACTTGTTTGAGGTAGTGGCTTTACTTTGACTTGTTGTATTACCATTACCAATAGCAGCTTTCTCTCCGCCGCCATTCACTGCTGAACTCTGTACAGGTGATGGTCGAGGAACAGGAACAGTTTTGTCATCATCGTCTGATTCTCCATTGTTTGTTGATGTTTTACTTGTCGTAGCGACAGGAGGAATAGGTTCAGTTTTGTCATCATCGGAATCGTTTGCTGCTGTAGTACTTTGTTTGCCTTTGCCCTCTTTAGCTGCACTGCTTTGTACAGGTGACGGTTGAGGAGCAGGGACAGGGGCAGTCTTGTCATCATCTTTTTCTTCTTCATTGTTTGTTGAAGTTTTATTGGAGACCGATGCATTGGCCGAACTGCTTTGAACAGGAGACGGAACAAGTGCTGTTGATGAAGTAGTCGTACCAGCAGCATTAGAGCTCTTGACAGGTGAAGGATTAGAAGCGGCATTACCATCAGGATTTGAAGGAATAGCAGTAGCGGTAGGCTTTGATGATTTGACTGGTTCGGGCTTAACAACTGGCTTCACGTCCTTATTCCTCGCGCTTAGAGGCACATAGTCATCGGGAGTGGCAGCATTATCATCCTCTTCCTCCTCTTCTTCCTCATCCTCATCATCGTCACTACCAATCTCTTCACAGGCCATCTTGGTAGTAACCTTGAGGGATAAGAAAGTATACAATTGCGAAACAGAGTTAGATTCACATAATCTTCAACATACGCAGCATTTGGCGCAGAAAGAAGCAAGACATACCTCAATGATTTGACTTTCTCCGCCCATCTCCTCGTCAAAATCATCGTCGCCTTGGGCAACCTGTGCACCACCCTTGGACTGAGCGAATAGATGATCATGGTTGATCTTTCCACCCTCTCCTTTGAAATCATCGTCGTCGCTCTCATCGTCACTATCACTGCTATCATACTTGCCTTTGCTCTTTTTCTTCTTTGGGTTCTCCCTTGTATCCTTAGGACCTTCGTCGCCCTCCTCGGCAATGTCATCCAACTTATCTTCATCCATGTTTTCTAGTTCGTTGGCCAAGTCAGCCAAGTCGTGAGTTGCATTCGGGTCATCTTTTGCCTTCCACTGTTGTTTTTGCAGTAGTGCGAGAAGGTGTGAGTTTACCACTCATATTTATACATATCACACACTAATCACTTCACTTACCAGTGATGCCATGAATGAGCCATCCTTGAACTTCAATAGATTTTCAAGACCGAATAGCTCTCCCTTTCTATTCTTATCTTTTGCAACACCACGGAAAAGTTGGGGCTGATTCTTCCCATCAGTGTTGTGACCGAGAGTTTGCTTCTTCAATTGAACCTTGTAAACTTGACGAGCATACATCAATTCTTCTATTGTACCTCGAGCAACTAGACGCACAATCTGTACATTTCTCTTTTGACCAATCCTAAATGCTCTGTCTTGAGCTTGCTCGTCGTAACTTGGATTCCAATTAACATCAAAGATGATAACTTTATTTGCTGCCGTGAGATTTAACCCGAGTCCACCAGCTTTGGTACTAATCAGAAAGACTTGCGTATCTCCGTTCTGGAATTTGTCAACTAATCCTTGTCGTTGATTGGTTGGTGTCTATTAGGTGGAGATAAAGGTGGGTGAACAAAAAATGATTAGTCGAATAAGGTAGTTAAATTTGAATTGCACATTCAGAACCCATTACACTATATACACACCTTTCCATCTAGACGCATATTCGACCATCCTTTGCACTGGAAGGTTAAGAAAGAAAAGATCCTTTAGAGTACATCTCATACAACATCATCTTGATACTTAATAAATACAAATACTCGCTTACCTTGATATGATTCTGTATAACATCCAAGGCCGCTGTTGAGTAGGAAAATACTAGCACACGATTACGTCTCTTTAGAAACTTTGTAAGACAGTAATCCAATGTCCTCATTTTGCCAGAAAGTTTCATATGATCGTCCATAATACCATCACTCTTGTAATAACTGCCACCAGGCATTTCTTTCAATATTTCTGGAGTAAAAGCAACTTTGGCAAATTCAAGCTTCTTCTTCTGAGCTGCAGCTGACTCTAGCCTATCCACTTGTAGTAAGTTGGGATGTGACGAGATTTTGTAAAGCTTGTGCATGGCAACTAACGTTGTACAAGTTGGACAGTTCTGACACGCCACATATTTGCCATCAATCACGTTCTGGGCAATATCAATGGGACATCCAATCTCTTTTTCATGTGACTGTTTCCACAAAATTGCATCAGGCTCAATCTGAGGCTCACCAGGCTCATCACGCAATGGGTTCCACGGATATCTGTAGCAACATTCCTTCTTGAGAGTGAGTATCCCCTTGTTTCGTCTCTGATAGTCCAATTGTTCTCTGTGCGTTTTCATCTTTTTATATCCTCTAAAATATTGTTTGTTGACACCACAATCACAGGGTGCATTGGCAAAACGTAACTGTTGGTAGTCGGGAAGAGCAATTATGTGACGATAGATCTTCTTTTGGATATCAGTGAGCTCACAAAAAATGACCTCTTCTTTTTTCTCAGTGAGTTCATCTTTTAGCACGACCTCCTTCTTGCGTTCGAGGAAGGCAGGTCGAATGGCATTTCGAAGTATTTGCTCTCGTTCCTCTGCTAAATCTAGAACCTTTTGTTTTGCATCCTTTGCTCGAGCATACGTGATTGGTCTTGATATCTCATTCCTAAACGCTTCCTTACTTCCGATTAGACCCGGTCGAACTAAGTCGATCAAGAAGAAGAGCTCTTCGTGCTTATTTTGCATCAAGGTTCCCGTCATTCCAACTATAGGACATTCACAATTATCACGAAGGTCTTGAAGCCGCTTGAATGACTGTGATTTTCCATTCTTGAACTCGTGATACTCATCAACAATTACTACTTTCCACTCCACTTGAGCTAGTTCATCATAATCCCCAGCTCTTGTGAATAATGATTTACCCGTAATTAGGATAAAGTCTAGACCATCCTTTATCCTATCCAAAGCTTTCTCTCGGTTTGAGCCTGCATACACCCCAACATTGAAATGTCCCCATGTTTTGAATTCATTCTGCCAATTATCAACAACACTTGAGGGTACAATAATCAATATTGGGGTGAATCTTGGTGCCTCGATAGTTTCAAGCGTATCATCGGCATCATTCTTGATACCAAATCCAGTTAGGAGAGCCTGATGCTTGCTCTCCTCACGAGCTTGAAGTGCCTTCTTTACCTTGTTGCAGTGCTGATTGATCTCGAGTAAGTCCAGGCCTGTCCCGGTCTTCTTGAGTAATGCCGCAATGAGAGAAATCATTTGCACCGTCTTACCCAGACCCACTGTTAGTAGTTGATGTATTGAACACAAAGGTTAGTAAGTGAGTGATGAGATTTGCAGAAACCTTACATACTGAACATGAAAGATGCTGTACTCACTATCATCGCCAAGAATACATCCCTTGCCTTTGATCACTGAAGAGTATATGAATTGGACTCCCTCTCGTTGATAATCCTTTAGATATCGATTGATGGATGCTGGTACTTGATCTGCATCACTGTCAGGAGCCGCTGGCATCTTTCTATCCTCATCATCATCATCAACGACAGCATCATCTTCAGCACCGACGAGAGCATCTCCACGCCGCCACGTCTTGGACAGTACAAATGGAACCAGCGGTCCCGGAGGCCCAAGTTTTGGATTTGCGAAATCTGGCTTGAGCTGACGTTTACGACGTTCCCTTTCATCCTCTGACACGTCTGACTTCTCATCCTCGTCGATGCCATATCTACTAGCCCATGGCATCTCTCCGCCGCCGCCACCACCTCGTTTCCGTGGCTCATCGTCTGAATCAGAGTTGGAACGACGACGTCGAGTGGTCTTTTTAGATGGTGCCTTCTTCTTCTTTTGTGCAACAGCAGGTGCATCCGAATCATCGTCATCACTGTCGGCCGCGGCCTTTGTAGATCTAGATCGTTTCCTCGGTTGTGTTGTTCCATTATTCGCTCTCTTCCTACCCCTACCTCTCTTTGCACCCTCATTATCACTGTCACTATCACTGTTCATCTTCATTCTTACATCTTGATCAGAAGAAGGGTCATCCCACAATCCATCATCGAATGAATCTTGCATTGCCTTTGACGGGGAGTTACGTTGTTTCTTCTTATTGGGTGTATCACTAATATCAGAATCATCATCCTTTGCACTACCCCGACGTTTGTACATTCCCCTTGATGGTTTAGTCGATATAAATCCATCACCCTTACCACCACCTTTATTAGGAGTATCATCTCCCATATCTGATTGGGATAATCCCAACTCACTATTAACATCCTCCTCGGTATCATCTCCTCTCAGCACAATTTCAGTACCCTCTAATGACTTTTCAGGTTTCTTTGGTGATAATCGTTTACGATCTTCGGCATTCTGTGCGTTTAAATATTCCCGTTGTTCTCTTTCATGTTTTTCCAATGCCATTGGATTATGACGTCGGGCTGCTTCCTTCTTGGCACGTTCTTCGGCCTCCTTCTTGGCCTTCCTTTCTCTAAATAATTTGGCCATATCATTACCATCATCATCGGAATCTGAATCACTTTGTAGATTTTGTGTTAATTGTGCTAAACTTTTAGTGATAACACCACCTCTACTGGTTGGACGTTTAATACGAGGTGAATCATCCACATCCATTGTATCAGGTGAGGAGGGTGCAAATGTAGGACGATTCTTATTACTACTATTTCCAGTATTGGATGCAATATTGTAACTCATTTTCCTATCCTCGGGAGATGGTATAGATGAACTACTACTATCCCTACTCTTGGCAGCGGCTTTTTTAGCAGCCTCGCGTTCCTTCTTAATACGCATCGCTTTTCTCATTGCCTCGAATCCACCCGCATCATCGGAATCATCGCTATCAGATTGATTGCCAAATCGTTTTTGTGCTGCAACTTTTGCATTTAGTTTGGCACGTTCGGATGTAACCTTTGTTGTACCATTGCTGGAGTTGCCATTCATTGATGTATTATTAATAGATGTAGCAGCTGCTGAACCATTATTATTATCCCTACTACTGCGAAACTTATCTTGTTCATCATCATCATCATCTGATGAATCATAATATTTAGGTTTCCACTTCACAGCCGGTTTTCTACCTGATCCAATAATACCAATACCTCCACCATTACCAGTCTTGTTATTATTAGATGCAGAATTAACCTTGGCAGATGCTGAAGTTAATGGGCTGGCATTGTTCAACTTTCTATGATTAGAGATGCGATTTCTCGGCGGAGATGGTGAAGGACTGGGTACTGGTGATTTATCTGCTAATAAATCAGTAGACCCTGCATCGGAATCATCATCACTACTATTAGCAGGTCTTTTACGTCTTTTACTCTGTGCTAATTTCTCTCTCCTTTCCTCTGCTTGTCTTTCGCGTTCTCTACGACGATTTTCAATCTGCTGCTGTCGTTGTTTGGCTGCTGCCTCACGACGTTGACGTCTCTGTGCATCTAAATCTAAATCATCATCGTATTGGGTTGATATTATACGACCAGCGTCTGAATCATCTTCACTGCATGATGAGGACATAATGATGTTATTGATTTTTTATTGTATTGAACCAAGGATTTCTTATTTTGTTGCGGTGTGGTATTATTGTGATATATATCTGGAAAGGAGCTGAATACTCAGCACAAAACAACGCCGATTTGAAATATTTAATCTGCTTATATCCCGGTATTATGGAGGATATACACACAATAACAGTACATAGTTACTAGTACTACCCTATGGTAAGTCAATAAATCTTTGAATGAAATTAATAGCTCGTGATTGAGGCAGTCCCAGGTCACGAGACCACCATTATGTAAGTCAACAGTACATATGTATATGGTATGCCTTTCAGCTTAGGGCTTGGACGAGTGAGTGGGGATATGTAGTATGAGGGAACAACTACAGAGATAATCTACCGAACTGAGCTACTTTATTCTAAGGTAACTGCTAAACGCTAAATGAAAATTATATGTCTATGATACTTAGTGAAGCTAATTAACTGTCTAAGACTTATGAGATATTACCCAAGAGCATCGAGGCAACAAGACCTATCATCCCGACACATATTCTTGATGACATCTTGTGGTACATTCGGAGGTAGGTCACATGAAATACAATCTGTTGCTCCACCTGGAAGATGCGGTTATTGATGATGAAAGAGAGGAGATTATATATATTCATATGTTAGTACATATGATGTGCAAGGGCAATCAATAAAGGCAAACTAAGGTCAAATAAAGCAGTCAAGTCGTCGAGCCTTTGAACACTTGCATGCATATGATAGAACAATACTACGCGGACTTTCCAGTAGAATATGCTCCAGGACTACAGGGCAAAGGATGAATCGAATTGACAGGACAAAAGCTCCCTCGTGGGCATAGACCACTACAATCCTCGCTTGACAGGCCTAAACTCTCTCCGTATGTCCCAGCTCTACATGGATATCGAAAACCATTCTGGCAATAAAATCCAAGCTCGCATTCAACTTGATCTGTTCGTATGTGGCCCGTGTTTATATCTTGTGTCAACTCGTTATCAATACTATAAAACCCCAAGTCGACTGAAAGAGGTTTAGATGAACCCTTAGGACAGTATAGGTGTACCTCGCCACACGGAACTCGTGTCTCTAGAGTTGATGGGGGGCCTGGATGTGATGGACAATAGAATCCAGGATCACACGGTTTGCAATCTGACACGTCAGAAGCTCCAATCTTGTCTCCACATGTCCCTTCAGGACATGAGTACTTGAGATACAACAATAAAGATTAGCTTATGAGTTGCGATAGATACGTCAAACAAAGCTCACATCATTGAAGTATCAGCTCACCTTTACTCCATCTTTACAGTAAAACCCAACTTCACACAATTCTTGTATTTGTTGAGTAGAATTAGGACCAGCATAATATTCGGCAAGGATGGCATCACTCTCTAAAGCTGAATAGTATCCTTCTTCTACTAGAATTGGCGTACTAGAGCCGTGTGGACAGTAAACAGTTGAATTCCCGCATGGGTATTGAGTAGGAGAAGTACTACCTTCAAGGCAATAGTACCCAGATGAACATATACCAGAGCAAGACTCATCGCTTAAGCTTAGTTCATCTCCAAATGTAGCGGAAGGGCATGGATGACGAAGCCCATCCTCTCCACTACAATAATATCCTTTTGGGCATATATGCTGAGAGGTCTTCATATCATTTGGTTCGTCTTCATCTGTATAGTATCCTTCGCTAACATATATCGGAGTAGACGTCCCTTGTGGACAATACAAATGTTGAGCACCACATATAGTTGGACTGACTGTGCCTTCACCACAATAATGCCCTTCTAGACATACTCCTGCACACTCAGCGCTCGTCTCTAGATCTCTATCACCATACCTTCCACTAGGACACTTGTATCTTATTCCTTCTTGACAATAATGTCCCTTTTCACAAGGATATTCTTCAGTAGCTGTGAATTGAGTCTTTGGCAAATGAAAAACATCCGGAGGTAGTTCGTCAGCGTCAGTTTCACTTAATCGATAGCACGTTGACTCGACAACATTGTACTGTAGTGTAAATAGAGTCTTGTCTGTTGCAGATTGATGACATTCACAAGTCGTTCTTGAAGGAGTACTCATTGCTTGATGAGTGCCACAATCAATGCACAAGGACAACTCATCTCCAGAGATGTGTTTATATGTACCCTCAGGGCATAGTGTACACTTGCCATCCATTCGTTGTGTCGATATAGGTGATATATCCACATCTCCACTGGCCACAGGTTCTTCTCGATAAGTCCCAGGCCTACATGGATATTCTTCTGTGCTTGTGTAGTATCCAACTTGAACAGACTTGGGAGACGATGAACCAGTAGGGCAATATCGATCTTCTTGTCCACAAGCAACTTGACGAGGAGATGTAGAAGCAGTTGGACAATACCATCCTGATTCGCAAACTCCACTACATTCATCAGTAGATAAGCCTTCACTATCTCCATAGTGACCTGAATGACAAGGCAAGACTACTCCGTCACTTGCATAGTATCCCTTGGGTGCAATCTCATGACGATGTCTCGTTGTATTTGTACCTCCGACGGAATAGTATCCGGTCGACACTTGAGTTGGTTTAGTTGCCCCTTCTAAACAATAGAGATTTGAAGCTCCACATTCAATAGGAGAACTCAGTCCGGTAATAGGACAATAATATCCGCGTGGACATATCTTCTTCACTCCGTCTACACAATAGAAACCAGCTTCACAAATCTGTTGAGAGTATCTTTTGTCTTCTTCGTCTCCTATCGAGTAGTAACCCTCGGTAACATTTTTAGGAGATATGCTTCCCAGTGGACAGTATACGTTGTTGTTTCCGCATGGTTGAATTGTTTCTTTATCACTACAAAAGAAACCTTTTGGACATAGCTCACAAGGTTGATGCACTCTATTTGAATGACAAACATATCCTCTCAAAGTTACTGATTCTTCAACATGCAGTCCGCTTGTTAGTCCTAGAGTTGCAAGTAGCAAGATTAAGACGAATTGTATCATTATGTCTTCACTTCAAGATGTCTAATGATTCGTAAGGTACTAGTTCAGAATGCTGCTAATAAAATCTCTCCATAACTTGTGCCTCTCTCTAGTACTCGACTTGCTGTCATGTTCTTGCCTTCATTACTTCCAATTGGGAATTACTGAAGGTCCAAGTATGTACCTACATTAGGTATTTCATTTTTTTATTTGTCATTTTCATTTGACGGAGTAAATCTTCGATGTTTGCCTACACCATTACTTGTTTCCAAACAACTCTTGGATAAATAATCCAAACAAGCGGCAACTAGGCAAGGCTACAATCATGAACTCTTGGATAAATAATCAACATGAAGTCTTGGATTAATGATCCTCGGGAGAGGCAACTACTAGCTGCAAAGTTACATAATCAATACAACCAATCCCGACAAAAGCAGATCACAGCCGATGAAAATGAAGAGCTTCAAAAGATTGATGACCTTTGGAAGTCTGCATGTGAGGATGCAAAGTTAAATGGCAAGATTCGTGTCTGTTGGCTGGATCTCAAGACTGTCTCCAACAGGGTATACTCTTTTCAATCCGATTATGATATACCCCTGAAAGAGCTGATTCTCGATGGTATCGGCTTGACAAGTTTGGAGAACATATGTCAGCATTGTAAAGATCTTACACATCTATCTCTTGCTTCCAATGAAATTCAAGAGGTCTCCGGCATTGATAATCTGATACATATATCTCATATGAACCTTCTCCGAAACAACTTGACTTCTCTACCATCCACAATTGGACTACTGGTAAACTTGAAGAAGCTTGAATTGGCCAACAATCGTCTCACGATTTTCCGAGCAGAGATAATGGCAAGGAGGATGGTTCTGATGACAAGTCAAAAGAACCTGTTGCCTGGGGTAGCAAATCATTTGCAGAGGTAAGGGTCTAATTTGTGATATACCCCTTGGTTTTTCATTTCTTACGACTTATTTTTATACCTTTTCTGGCTATAATACAGATTATCAAACACTGATGTTGAATGAACCCTTTGCCTGCACGTTAAACCTGTTAGTTCGTTAGTGACATATAATATTATCTTGTCCAACAAAGTTGTACTCCATCAACCTCTTGTTTAGATACATCATATATTTGGAATGAAGAATAGGTTTAAGAAATACTTTCATCTTAAGTTGTTTTATATATGAGCGGAGAGCTGTCGCTGCCGCCGTTATTGAGTTTTGATATATTGGAATATATGTTGACAATGCCTTTGAGTATTAGTAGAACACCCCCCTGCTTTACATCTTCCTTTAGGTTCAAACAGTATTAAAATAAAAAGATGGATAGTGATTCTATTAGGTATGTGTGTGCACGATGTAACAGGATTATCTCGTTTAATCTATGATTTGCCTATTTTCATTATTCTAATCTTCATTTGCATAACTTTCTCTTCGGCTAGTTCAATCTCAGCATTCCTACCAAGTGGAGGTAAAACATTGTCGCCCTCAGACTTGAAAGCTACAGAGCGGGCTTCCTCCGAGTCATCATCACTCGTGTCAGCTTCATTCTGCAGTATATCATTTGGACTTAATTGTTCGCCTGTTTCAGAGTTTAAGAGACATTTGGGTACGAGTGGTAATGAAGGCGGCTGAGGTTTCTCATCAGTCTCTCCTGAGAGTCGATGAACCCAAATTGTAGACTCAGTAAAGTCATCAAACTTCTCCTCCCACTGCGAAAACTGGCAAAGTGAATGCAACACGGGTATATGTTCAGCTTGGAATACTGGTAAGTAAATAGTATGGGAAGATACTCACCTCAAGCTTATTGATCTCATATTCTGCCAACTTATCTTCATATTGTAACCTCTCATCTTTCAACCTTTGTCTATTCTTCCTCCTCTCAAGTCGCTTGGAGGATTCAATTAAGCCTCGCCAATTTTGAAAGACTTGATCTGAACTAACTCCATCCCATTTCTTCATAATCAATTGTACCTTCAAGTTTCTCTCCAACACAGACTCGGTCGCTGCCGCTACCTTCTTGTCGATATACTCGGCTTTTACCAAGTCTTCAGCTTGTCTAAGTTGTGCACTTTCTTGTGTATGAAAGCTTTGGAGACCTGTCATGATTCTCTTTCGGATCGACTTGACTTGAGACGATGGAGTCGGGGCAATGTCTTGCTGTTGTTGCTGTAACATCTTCTCCGCCTCGTCTCGAATAAACATTTTGCCGTCTTCTGAAGTCAAGAAGGACTTTGCAACCATTGTGGCCTCCTTTGTTGCATCATCAATGCTTCGTTCTTCTTCCAGGATACGGCGTTTTTCTTTCATATTCTCCTCATATGCCACCTCCATCCTAATCAAGAGAGCCGGTCTTGTACACATGTATCCATTTGTAGGCGGAACACACACTTGAGATCTACCAGTAGATACACAAGAACAACGTCGAAACATTGCATTTGGGAGCTTCCTGACAATGCCCCCCGCAGCATCACGGAATTGAAAGAGGGCTTGTTCACATTCTTGTCTTTCAAAAGGGAATGAAGTTATACCACCACCAGTAGTATCTTGATTACTCCATATTGTGCGTCTGAGTTCAGGAATGAATACATTAAACAGAGCGTCGGGTACTATTTGATAACAACCATCATTGACTCGGAACAAGCCTTCATGCAAATTTCCTCCAATACGATGTCTCTTTACCAAACTCAACACCTCTTCAAGACTTTGAATGATGGTTCTAAGCCTTTTTATACGAGTCTCATCGACTCGTTGCCTACTCCATCGATGTACCTCTTCCACTCCCAACACAACCACATCCAAGGGAGGATAAATCATATCTACATTACCCTCTAGCTTCAATACCTTTAATCTTATGAGATGATGAAAGTTAATGGGCAGTGCCGACAGTTTATTAAAGTCTAACCAAAGTACCTCAAGCGATGGAAGGTTGACGATTGAGTCTGGAATGATGTTTATTCTGTTCTTGCTAGCCTTTAATACCTTGAACGATTTCATCCGCCCGATGCTCACAGGTAAGTCAATCAATTGGTTAGCCATTATTGACAATTGACAAAGGTTTGGCATTTCTATTAAACAATCCGGGAAGACATTGAAGTTATTAGTGTTGAGGTTCACAACTTCGCACTTGAGTTTTCTAAAACTGACTGGAAGCTCTGATAGGTTATTATCTTCAAGATTGATATGCTTGAGTTGTGTTAATTTCCCAAAACAATCAGGTAGGGTAGTGAGACGATTGTTGGCCAATTCAAGCTTCTTCAAGTTTACCAGTAGTCCAATTGTGGATGGTAGAGAAGTCAAGTTGTTTCGGAGAAGGTTCATATGAGATATATGTATC
>Ga0214477_100728_pt1 | contig 21099 bp, 17 predicted proteins | sample M1_20Mar14CPVII9_FD_165058 | JGI IMG/M metagenome (GOLD analysis project Ga0214477, IMG submission 165058) | Marine eukaryotic communities from Monterey Bay, California, United States - M1_20Mar14CPVII9sort6BwellC16 | ecosystem: Environmental > Aquatic > Marine > Unclassified | place: USA...
CTGACGCTTCTGCCGCTGCCATACTGTCTGCCATATTGTTAATATCATTCATCTGTTTCTCTGTCATAAATGTCTGCGGCATTTGATGATTATTATCACTTGAATTAATTGGCAATTGTTGATTGTGATTATCACCTGAATAATTAACCGACAATAACTGCTGATTATTATTATCACCCGAATAATAACTAGAAGTGGTAACCTCTGACGCATTTGGCATAATACCATCACTGAAATTATTGTTGGTAGTCAAGGAGTTAGGATTCTGCATATCATTAATATCTTGAGTTGGATAAGAATCTCCTAAATTTCCAACCATTTTGGTATCAGTCTGTGATGATTCAGCCTGCGATTCGACATTTGGTTTATTAAGTTCTGTATCCATGAAATTGTTCATAAATGTATCAATCTCCTGATTTTGTTGTGTGTTATTTATAGTAACATCCTGTGGTGGCTGATTCGAAGATGGTGCATAAGACGGTGCATCAAAATTAGTTTGCTCATTCAACTTCATTTGTGAGCCTGCCGTCGTGGCGGTATTATTAAGAGCACCAACAAATGATGTATTGGAACATGTTGACCCACTGCTGCTTGAATTGTTACTGTTCATAATTTGCGGTTATTATCGTATATCGTGCTCTGTGTGTATACAAAAAAAAGTTGTGTGGTTGAGATTTGTCAGTGATTTATATATGATTCAACACACCCCTACTAACGCGGTCCGATCAAATACAATTATATGCTCCCAAATTACCTCATATATAAAGTTTAGCATACCCCTAACTTGGATATGTATATATATATTAAATACCTACAAATAATTTTTAAGGTGCACATGATGTGCTAAAAAAAAAAAAGTGACATTTATATATATCCGCATACCTCGCCGTATCTCTTATACCGCCGCGGTCAAAACACTACCACAATATAAATAAGCATATAGATACATCTGTAATAATAGCTGTACTCACCTTTTACTACCAATTTGTAATATTAACGACTATCAACAACCAACAATGACGATTTTTGAGTTATTAGATAAGTGGGAGTCTTTGATAACTAACTGGGACATTTAATTCTTATAATGCATGATTGAGTTACTGTCTTTGTAATTGAATTGAATAGGTGAGGAATCAGATAGGAAGCCTGCAGCGCTGCCGCGGAACAAAACAATAGATATATACTTATCAATAATGTCATCATCTAAAGCATCATCGTCATCTGCGGCGGGAGTATCAACACCCACCAAAAACACATCACAAACCAAACATCCATCATCCAATACAGCAGCAGGTGAATACATGCTAGAACGTCTTCATATCCTACTAAACCGTTTACAATCCACTACAGAAATATTACAAAATTGGCCTACAGAAACACAGGGTGATAATAGTGCAAAGGTACATGCTGAATCATGTACTGAATTAATTTCATCTATACGGAATATTGTGTTGGGATTGCGTAGTGTGGAATGTCATGTGAATGGTACTGGTCCTTCCAATAATAACAATACTTCTACTGCAAAGACTGATGACGATAAAGAAATTTCAACACCCGGTGGAGGAGAGTCACAAATACAACTCTCACAAATATCCAACGAATCATTACAATCATTCCGTTCATCACTTGATACTAAATGTCCAATCCCTCTAGATTTATTAGATCTATTAGATGTTGGCATTGTACAATCTAAAGGTAGTAATAATAATACATTTGGTATAAATCCACAGGTATATGTACGTACATTAATGAAGGAAAGTAAAAGACAATTATGTGGATTGGAACGACGGAAAAGAAGTTTAAGTATGTTGGCTACTTGTATTGAAGTGGGTATGAAGAAAGATAAAGATAAGGAAGCGGGGTTAAGTGATAATGGTGTAGAAAAGAAGAAGAGTAATGTCAAGAGAAAACGAGATGGTGATGATTCGAATGAAGAAGGAGAGACTAAGAAGATACGAGCTAGTTAAGTTTTATGCCTAATAAGTTACACAATCAAGCATATCTCTATCTACCTAATTCACTGCTCCCCTTATGTACAAACACAACCTTAAGGATAGTATCTAATACCCCATAACCCCATTCTTGAACAGCGTCAGGCTGCTTCAGGTCCATATTAAACAGTGTATACTTAAACATCATCATCTACACTACCATTTCTTAAAATTCTTGGCAGTCTGATGGAATTTAGGGTCTAACATTTCCGGCGGAATACCAAATCTTGATAACATTTTAACACTAAAATGTTTAAAATAAAAATGTCTTCCAAATACCGTCCCCACTCCAACTAACAATATACTATATAATGGTGTCATTATTACTAACGAGGCTATACGATAGCTCCAAGGTCCGTCTTTCATTGATCCTTGTAATCCTAATACTTCGGAGACTGCTGGACGAACTAGGAACATGGTTGATGAACCTGTAATGGCGAATACTGTGGAAAGGAGGATCATTTCACGATACCATGCGAATGTATTACGGGGTGGCATATCTTTTGGTCCTAGGAAATTTTGTATAAATGATTTGTTAGTTGTTGATTGAGATTGTGTTGATGGAGATTGTTTAGGTGATACTGTGCTTTTGGCACTAGCTTTAGTTTTAGTACTATTCCATCTTTTATAACATGATCTACTACTATTTGAACTACCATACACTATACTACTATTGTTATTGTAGTTGATGCACCGTCGGATATTTGCAAGTTGTGAAAAGGAAGTAGTTTTGTTTATTGTTGTAGGTGATGTACATAATAATCTTGATGCTAGAGATACACCTGATCTTCTTACTGATGTATTGATTGTTGATATCATTATATAGTGTATTCTATTGGATATATGACGGCGCATAAAAGTAGCTATGCTTTGACAGTGTCAGCACAACTGCGTCACTAAAATTATGAGAGTAGAAAAGGATGAACATTCAACGTGTAACCAAATTTTTGTATGTATTATGCATTAAAATTAATGCATCATCATCAACACTCAATCCATTACTTGTTAATAATTCTACATATTATTAATTAAAGTAGTCGGAGGTTAGTAATCATCAAACAGCAGTGTACGGTTATATAGTTTACTGCGCAAGAAAGAGATAAATACTCTCATAATATTACCAATTTTTGCAAATAAGTATACGATATGATGGTTCCTAAGAAGAAGCAAAAGGTCGATGATAACAATATAACATACAAAGAAGAAGTACTATTTAATAGTGATACTTTATCAAAGATTATATCATATCTGCCCTCAAAAGATGTGCTAAACTTGGCACTTACATGCATGAGGTTCGGTGTATCTAATGATGATGATGAATCTCTTATCGAGAAGAGTATATGCATTACAATTAAAGATACAGCAACAGAGGAACAGCAAGCTACATTATCGTGTTATAACGGAGAGAATTCATTGGCAGATTATCACTACCTCCAATCGATGAGAGAACCCCTTACCTTCGATCAGCTTGTTGGAGCTGCTGAGTATGTTAATGAGGAGGACAAAACATGTGTCAGGCATAATGGTCAGACTCACAGTCCGGAGGAGACTAATATTGTTCGTCAAGTAATGGGTGGTATTTGGGGCACTGCAATTAGCAACAATATAATGAGGGTAGGCAAGCATTACGTATCATTTACGCTAAACTTGAACTTGTTAGATGGGAATTCGTGGCTAGGTGTGATCAGGCCAGGAGAGGCAAGTCAAAGTGCCAGGGGTCTCCCTGTTGATACGGAGTTCTTCATACATTTCTCTCGAAACATGGGACACGATAGGGAATGCAGCAGCCGTATTGATTGTTGCTTTTACAATTTAGGTAATGGATTCTGCCATTCAAAAGATTGGGAAGATCGAATGTCTCTTAGTTCTGAACATACAACAGAGTGGAACTGGGATGGAATAGAAAGTGGTTGGCAAAGTTGCAATAGAACAGAAAGTGGTTGGCAAGGTATTACTTCTGGTCTTGAAATAGGAATGCTTCTCGATTTAGATGAAGGCACAATATCTATTTACAAGAATGGACTGAAGCTAGGAGTAATGAAGAGTGGATTTATGAAGAGGGGACTAGCAGGTCCTTATTGTTGGGCAGTATCGATGATTAGGGCGAAAGAATCTCACGAAGTTAGGATTAAAAGGGTAACTACTGTATCAAGATAATGAGGCGGAAAGCCTATGAAGATGAGAAATCGTATAAGTCTAATGTGTTTATGGATTATTATTGACTACTTTAACTTGGTGGTATCGTTCCCCGTTTCATGGTAACCTGAACGATGACAAGAAGCCTGCAGCCGCGTAACAATCACTTCATAAGGTGATATCTTAGCAACTTATCACTTCATAAGGTGATATCTTAGCAACTTACGACTTGGCCTGATCTCGCGGATAAACACCAATTGAAACTCTTTACAACTTTATCACTGTGTGAGTAGGTATGATAATCATGAAAAAATATCGTCACTAAACCACCTTGCCTTCGAACTCACTACAACTTTCAAGTTGTTGGTCAGGTACATGTAATCATTGCGGTTGCGCGCAGGCAGATTGTCGTATTCTGTAATATTCATACAGATAAATTGAGACCATTTTCCTTCAAACTACTGCCAATTGCGCTATTGGCTATTAATGCTCAGGATTACATACTACTACGTCAATTATCGATTAAAAACAGCCACATACTGCCGCCCGCGGTCTTCATTTGTTGTTATCATCAATTAAATACATTACAATACACAGATAGAAGTGTCAAAAAGTTTGGGTGCACCGACGAATCATAACGACAATACTGCTTTAATCAGCCGTCTAATTATCTAATACCACCTACAATACACAGTATACTAAACAATACACCACCACAATAACACAGCATAATAAGAAAAGATGGCAAACTTAACACCCCAAAACATCACACTCCTCCGATCACAACTACAAACACAAATAATTACAAACGATGAACATGATAAAGAAGATGCTACGAACTTATTAGATTACGCGTTAGATATGTTAGTAGAGAATGACGATGGTGTTGATGTTATTGTGCAGGAGGTATGTTCTTTGTTTTTACTGTGTTTCGTGTGCGGTTGTGCATTTGGAGAGAGAGTTGGGTTAGAAGAGGCTTGTTGCAACGGATAAATTGAGATTCGTTAAGTTGTGTTCGATGCATTAAATGCATTGTTAAGAGCCGAAACAATTGTTATATTGCATATTGAGAGGTAGCAGAGGAGTTTTTATTGTTTTAGAGACATTGTTTTGGGGATATAACTTTGTGTGCATATCATATGCCCGTATTTTATTTACTGATCTCTTCTGTCTTCTCTTACTCTATGTATAAATACCCACCACATAAACAGTTAATTGACATGGAAATGGAAGTATGCAACGAACAAACAGCAAATAAATTGGGTAGTACAATTACAAACTTCTTATCCAATCTCAATAATGATAATACTTCTCAATCTAAACCAACTCCGACAGTTGAAACAAATGGCGAATTAGTTGACAAGACGTCAGGAGATGGAAGAGAGGAAATGCCAATAATAACACCCAAAACACAACAAGCTATTAATAGGGGTATAACACCCAAAAGTCAACAGGTGATTAATAATACATTTACTACCCCAACAGCAACAACAGCAACACCTTCTGCTAGTAACAGTGGCATAGTCTCTCCATTGTCAAATAAAGGAGCCGAATCACCCTCTCGAGGTGATGTCAACACAACCACCTCTCCATCTACACCATCCCAAAGTCCAAGTAGTAGGCTAGACGCAGAATATTTCTCCTCTAAAAACTATTCACGTAAAAAGTCAGCCGAAATGAAGGTCATGTTTGCAAAGAAACAACGTGCCGTATCTGACATTATCAATGCAATGAATGAACGTGGTATTGGCGGGGTGAATTTGAAGAATGTACAGGTGGAGGCATTTATCCATCCTAGTTTACGTAAGGAGAAGGAAGAGTTGGAAGGGGATGGTGAATTTATGGAAATGTTGGGTAAGGCTTTGGATGAACGTAATACTGGAGAGGGTGGAGAGGGTACTATGGAAGTTGGTATTGACGGAAGTGGTGATGGTATGGGTGAAGAAGAACAGACTATATCATCAGAACAGGCAATGGCAGGTGGAGTCCAAGGTGGAATGGCAACACCATCCACAGCACAACGACAACAAGGAATACGAGAATCGGAACAAAATCCATATGTCCTAAATCCCGAATCATCCGAGACATATCTCGAACAAGCCTTCAAGTCATCACGAGGTGTAACACGAGATCCAAATTCGCCCAATAATAAGAACGTAACACCCGACCCGGCATCATTAGTTGCTGATCAAATTGCAGATACATATGAAACAGAGCATAACAGAGTAATCACAGGAGATGGACAAGGAATGGAATATCGAGATACATTAAACTCCGAGGCATACAAAATGAATGCCTCAAAGAATGCCAAATTTCGTAAAATGGGATCCAAGGGTGGCAATGGTCCACCCGTGAATCAAGATTTTGAAAAAGATATTAATGATGTTGTGAATGATATGGCAGATAAACAATCAAAAGTACGTCCATTAACTAATGGAGAATATGCAGCACCAATGAAAGATGCCGAGAGTGAAGAATATGAACGACAACTAAAACAACAATTAAATGAGAATAAGAAGGATCGACTTAATATTCAACCGCCACCCTCGAGAGGATATGGTGGTGGTGCCAAGGCATCTCGTAGTCCACGGTCAACACCCACGAATGTTGATGTTGAATTATCCAATGAGAGTAATCGATTAGCATCGGAAACGTCTAGTAAGCAGAATGCCAAGGTAGTTAGTAGTGAGAATGATGATGAATATATGGCTAAGAAACGGGCACAGGCGGAATTTGCCGAGGCTGCCGCCAAACAAGCTGCCGAGGGTGAAGGAATTATTGACGAGGTTGATAGGGTACCAGATGATGACGAGGAGGGTAAAGTCAACCCCATGGACACAACAGATGCGGCTATTATACTGAGTGGTGAAGAAGATGAGGAGGAAGGCAACGAGGCGGTGGAGGAAGAAGGAGATGATCAGATAAAGGAAGATCCGCCGGCGGAGAATGAAGAGGAAGAAGAAGTTGAGGTCGAGCTTGAGGATGTCAAGCTTGATGAACCGAAAGGAGATATTGAGGAGGCCAATAAGAAGAAGGCGAAGGACAAAACACCGCAACCTATCGAGTCTGTCATGGATGTACCACCTCAAGGTACATGTTGTACTTGTTCTTGTGTCATATCGTAGTGGGCAGAGGGGGTATATATGTTGTGTGTGGTGCATATAGTTATATTTGTTTGGGGTAGAGGAAAGGAAGGAGGGCAAAGCACAGGATAATAAATGTCATCTATTCCGCTGTTAAAGAAACATTCACAATATTAAAAGTGACATTTATGATTGACTTTCCTACTTACTAGCTACCCTCCATCCAACGCCACATCTTCCCCTCAACCTCTACTATTTCTCCACGTCTCATTGTAACTTGCATCCTTTCATTCATCGATACCACCCAGCTGTATGGACCCATTAATCCCCTCTTCATTACACCTAACTTACGACCATTCTTGTAAACAGATAATGTACCCTCATCTAAATCAAGTAGCAATGCTATTTCAAGACCAGAAGGAATACTTTCTCTTCCTTGCCAACCACTTTCCAATCCATCCCAGTTTAGTATGCTAAATGAAGATTCATTTGCCCAATCACACGAGAGGCACTTTCCATCAACTGTTCGGTACAAGCAACACTGAACTTTGTTATCGTTGTTGTTGTATTCGACATTCGGAGAGAAATTTTGGAAAAACTGCTCGTAATAGGGAACTCCACTGGCATTTTGGTTTGCCTTTCCCGGTCTCATCACACCAACATAACCCTTAGCGCTTGAACTACTTGAACTATTATTAAAGACAAAAGATACATAATGTTTGCCTGCCCTTAGTATATTGTTGCTAAATGCAGTACCCCAACCATTTCCACTATTTGCAACACATGATTTATCCTTCTGATTCTTTGCACGACGACCGAGGTAATGCTGCCTCACATACTTGGTGTCGACAAGCTGATCAAAACCAAGAGGTCCTCTCATGAACTGAAGATAATGATAATTGGCCAAAGAATTCTCTCCATTATAATATGGCAGTGTAATTAGTTCTTCTTCTGTTGCAATTTCTTGTACCATTAGACGTGCACTCTCCTCAATGAGAGATAATTTGTCGTCCTCCGAGGATATACCAAACTTCTTACACGTTAGTGCTAAATTGAGAAGATCGGTCGAAGGTAGAAATGATATAACTTTGGATAATGTATCACTATTAAATAAAACTTCGTCCTTGTATGTTGCAATACTATCAACTTTTTGTTTCTTATTAGGGTGATCCATCTTACAAATAAATATTAGTAAAATAATTAAGAGTATACCTCGATCAAGGACAATATGGTTTGATTTATACCTTAACAAAGACGATTCGTCTGACACAAGCTCAAAAATAAATAGTAAAGTGTATTTCTTGCATCTATGAATATTGACAGTCTCCAAACCACTAATAATCAATAGACCGTTAAAAACTTGTATAACCTCTATATTATCAGTATAAACCTGATCTCTATTTTCGCCTATCAGCTACTCTCTGCAATATATGATGAACATTACCCTGGCTTTGGCGAGCTAACTATATCTACTCTATGTGAGCCATGATGTCATAACTTCACCACCCATAGACCACTCTAGCTGATAGAAAACATGACGCATACATATCGATGACTGTGTAATAATATCGTTGATTATGGTACAGTGAATTGATATAAAGTTGATAAGAGTTTCAATTGGTGTTTATCCGTGAGGTCAAGTCAAGCCGTAAGTTGAAAGTTGTATCATAAGATACCGCCTTACCCTTTATTACTTATAGACTAGTTGACTTATTGTGTTGGCGGTCGGCTCTTTGGCGGCTCCATGTGCATCCCTCTGATACGATTGATATAGAAGGAAAGTCGCTGATATATTAGCGGTCAAGCATCAGCATCGTAGCGTACGATCGTCTTTAGTTATATTCACTGCAACTCCTTACACAACACACAAACTATTGCAGTGTAAAACATAATCAGCCTTCCATGTCGTCATCCACCAAACTGTACTCACCACCAACCTCCCCCTCATCCATAACAAACATTGCATTATCATGTAAAACTTTCAGAGTATTTGGATTGCATACTCCAGCTTGGCAAAATGCAGCAGCGTCAGCAAGCAATAATAGAGAGAATGAAGAAGAGAATGAGATAGAATTGATAAGTAATGCAATTATAACGGCATTAAGTAATGATGCTGGTGGATATGGTACTGCTGGATTTCATGTGGTACGTATACCTATTTTTCTTCTTTCTCTTTTCTACATGATATTTTTGCATTGTAGCTATGTGCCGTGCAGTTTAGGGAACAAAATTTGAGCACATCTTGTGAATATATTTCTTTATTGGGTATTGATATACCCATCTCTTTGCAGTACGACTATCTTGTGTATTAGAGGGTTGTGATACGAGTTGTATACATGCATGATGATAACTGTCTTGTGCAGTTTTGAGTTGCATTTCAATGCAGATTACAAAAAGCACATCTTGTGCACGTTTTGTTTAAGTTTAAGGGTTAGAGATTTGCAATATAAAGCTGTGGAATAAGAGGCGTATTGCATCTTGTGGTAGTTTCTCGGAGCACATGTGCGATGACTTTTTGTCAAACCTTTTCTTCTTGCCCTATATCTCATTTCTATACCTCTCCTTTATACAAATATAATAGCACAAGGTAGAGCAAGTTGAACAACATGAAAATACAGCAGTATACAATGCCAAACTAATCCCATGTGATGGTAAAACGAATGAACCAATTAATCCCCAATCAATCTATACATTAACTGATAATGAGTCAAATGAAATTCAATACATGGGGAATGATAAATTTTACCTCTCTAACAATGCCTCAAACAATAAGGAAGAGAAGTTTCAAATTAGAATAACAGTAAGTAAAGCGTCTATTGGATTGGCAGCTAAACGATATTATGACGCATTATATACAAAACGTCATGAATTAGATATAGATGAATTATTAGATGATGTAGATTCTTGGGTAGAGAATGATGAAGAATTGAGAGAATTACGTCAACAGTTGATTGATGCCACAAATGATAACAATGTTGGTACTGAAGAAAAGCTGCCAATGGGATATTATATAGAAATGTTATTACTCGAACCACATATTAAATCAAGTGATGTAGTTATCGCCCCACCTGTTGAATTAGACAAGTCAAATCCAAAACGTAGTAATAGTAGTAGTGGATCATCATCAAGTGCAAGTTTATCACGTGAGGAAGAAAACAACCTCTCCCTCTCTTCTTCCACCAGTATCTTCACAAGAGACATATACACCTCGTCATCAACATTAACAAATCCAACAATTGGTATATATGAAAAGTTAAATATCAAGGTATTTACGAATATAGGATTAGATGTACGTAAATCATTAGTTCGTATTGAATTTCCAAGTTTTAGTGAGGGTTGTCAAGATAAGACTTTTCGAGAAGTTTATCAATTAAATGCTCGGGTGAGTTTTGTGTGTGGTTTGTATTGTTGTATTTCGCTTATCTGGTGTACTTACCCCTCGTTTGTGTATCCTATCTCATAATCCACCTACCATATACACACCACCACCCACAGCTCAAGTCTGGATCATTTGCAACAGTATGTCGAGGTACACACCGTGCCACGGGTAAGAAAGTTGCCATTAAATGTGTACTACGTAAAGATTTACCACCCGGTGACGATGCTGCCATATACGATGAGGTATTAATCCTATCAACATTACAACATTCCTACATTTGTCCATTAATTGACTTCTTCGAGGAACGTGAATGCTACTTTCTCATCATGGAGTTGATGTCAGGCGGGGACTTATTCGATCGAATTGGTGCCAAGAAGTGCTACACCGAGAATGATGCACGATCATTATGTCGAAAGATGTTAGAAAGTGTACGGTATTGTCATGAGAATTCAGTGGCACATTGTGATATGAAGCCTAAGAATTTATTACTGGTTAGTGATGATGATGATGTTTCTATTAAACTGGCAGACTTTGGATTTGCAACGAGGGTGTATGAACCGAAGAGTTTAACGAAGCAGTGTGGTACTCCATTCTTTGTTGGTAAGTGTATGTGTAGTTTGTGCACATGATGTGTACATGTATCCTTATATATTCTAATCGATTTTATATATTCCCTTGCTGTGCACAACATACAATCAACTCAGCCCCGGAGGTGTTGATGCGGTCACCCTATGATCAACAAAGTGATATGTGGAGTGTTGGTGTTATCATGTTCCTCCTTCTGGCAGGTGACTTGCCATTTATGGGTCGAACACAGAAGGATCTTTTCCGTAATATAGTCATGGGAAAGTATGAATTCGAAGAAGATAGTTGGGCACATGTATCCGATCAGGCTAAGGAACTTGTGAGGCAACTATTGGTAACTGATCCATCTCAACGTTTATCATCCCGTAAGGCCTTAAACTCAAGTTGGATGAGAGAACGTGGAAGTATGCTAGCCATGAACAAACTACAGTACACGAGTAACAGATTGGCAGGGTTTAATGCTCGTATGAAACTTCGCGGGTCTATGCTCGCTGTCACATCTGTTGCAAGAATGAGGATGAGTGCTCGTAGTATGGTGGAAAGTGGTAGAAGCTTAGAGAATAAATCCTCCACCAGTGTTGTACCAAGCAAACGTTCAAGCTTTTTGGATGAATTGCCAGTAGAGGGTGAGAATGAGGAGGATAACTAAAAGATTAAAGATACTACTTTAAGCTAAACAGTCCTTAATTTTAATCTATTATCACACTACACTGATTTGTATACATTTGTGGGCTTCTACAATACCATCTATTAGGTAAATGCCCCACACACAGAAAAGTACGTCAAAATCTCATTCCTAAACACCACTCACCAACACTTATCTCACTTGTACACCATCCTCTACTTGATATACCTAAACCAAAATGTTCTTTGGTATAGCGAGGGATGCATATTCCTCACGAATGGCTGTCAAAGAACGATCTTCTCTCACATCACATTCTGAGATATCCTCAATCACTTCATCAACTCCATCAACTCGTTCGTCAATGATTGAGAGCCTATACTCTGCCTCGTTAGAGGAGTCACAGCTGAAATCATCACCACCAGGAAAGTCATACATGGTCAGAACGATTGCATAATCACCTGCGGCCAAGTTATATGACTTCTTGACTGGTTCGATGACAGGCTTCTCAGGGTCTTCCAGTAGACCTGACGTAATTAAATCAGCACATGTTGGAGCGTCATCACAAGCATCAGGGTATACATTCATATCCCGAATAGATAGGAAGTATAATGGGAAGTTGGTATCAACTACCAATGAAAAAGGTCCACCTGTATGTCTTAGACGATAACTGTCAATATCCCCTTCAGGGGACCCGGATATTGATGAAGACTTGCCACAAATTGAATCACCAACGGCAATGTCACTGTACTTGTATTCGACATCATTAAAACAGCCAAGGTTATCAGAATCAAAGTCAAAGGGAACATCTTGGCATTCTTCATCCTCGGGAATATCCCCCTCCATACAAACTCCTGAGCTAGTTACATTTACATCTAACATATCAATGTAATAAGAAATGTTAGTCACCATTCTCATCAGATTCATATCAAACTTTACCATATACTAGAACTTACCATCAACATTGTTAGTACACGCCATATATCCATTGCACGAATCATCTCCTATTATTCCAGTATTGTTGGCTGCAGAGAGTGATACAAAAAACGAGTTAGGAATGTATAACAAGACATATCAAACAAGTATGAGGCAACAAGGAGACTTACTACAAGCCATAAATCCATTACAAGAGTTATTCCCAATCGTTCCCTTATTGTTTTCACACATAGACACTGCTGAATCATCCTCGGTTCCATCAAGAATGCCAATGGTAGTCGTACACTATACAGAAGCCAACAATCGAAATTGAAAAAGATTGTGAGAATACAAATGTTTTTGTCACATCAGACAGATACACATAAGAAAGAGGGAAGTTACACAAGATGTGCAAGCTCTACTTACCGAATTATCACCAATCGATCCCTCATTATGGAAACAAGCCTTTGATTTTGCCTGGCAGCTATTCTTCCCAATATTGGCCTTGTTCATTGTACACGATTCCTTCCCTTGGCAACTCTCATCACTGATATCTGCAGTATTATCTTTACAAGCTTCATCACCCAAACAGCTCCTTGGTCCAATTACGGCATTATCAGAGCCCTGACATGCATGGGCACTAATACATGAATTACTTTTAACTGTTGTACCTATATATCGAGAAGACAGAAACCAAATGGACTTAGAACTGGAAACACAAAGCAAGAAGATACATATGATAAACAAATATACATACCTTTCAAGTTCTTGCATGCTTCCTCACCACCCTTGCACGAGTTATCTCCAATTTCGGCATTAGAAGAATTCTGACAAGCATAGTCACTAGTACATGAGTCGTTACCAACTGAGCCTATGCATTGAAAGAAGACATAAAACAAATGAATGGAGACTTAGACTCGTATCAAAGCAAGAAGACATATATAATATATACATGAACATACATACCTATCAAGTTCTTGCATGTCTCTAGTCCCCAGCACGAATCTGTGCCTACAAACCCATCCAGGTCGACACATGTCATACTGTCAGTGTCAGGAGTATCTAGTTGTCCAAGACAACTATTAGTATCAATCTTCCCTTGCGCACCTTTACATACTCCCTCACATCCACCAGGAAAACAGTTGTCGAATTTGGCTGGACATGATAAAGGATCACTTGTGGGTAAAGAGTCATGAGAAGGCTCGGAAGTCGGAGCCAATGTGGGTGCCAGAGTAGGGCTGAGGGTAGGAGACTATTGTGTTTGCAATATGAGTGATACAGATTAGATTAGTGTACAATTTCAAGGTCTATAACTAAACTGATAACGAACTACTGAGCCAAACTTACCAGTGTTGGTTGAAGCGTCGGTGACAGTGTGGGCGACAAACTGGGGCTGAGGGTTGGACTCTAGAGGATTATAAGAAGAAAGAACACAAGTTAGATTTATCTGCAGTAATCTGATGATGATATGGTACACAAGAATATCAATCACTACTTACCAACGTTGGGCTCAAAGTAGGCGATAATGTAGGGAAGAATGATCTGTGGATAGTTGACATTCAAATTCATTAGAAAAGAGTCATCTCAATTAGATGCATGTGTATAATACAAACGAGAAGTATATATACTACTTACGGATAATCAGTCGATGGAGGCGTAGGCGGAGGAGTTCCACCACGTACTGGAGGGTTTGAAGGTGTAGCTGTTGGAAGCTCGGTGGGTGTAATCGTTGGTAACTCGGTGGCTGCCAAGGGTATTAATACATAGAAAGAGGATGTTAGACAATCATTTGTCGATAACACATGATATGCACACATCTTTTTATGAACTTACGAGTAATTGTAGGGATTAAGGTTGGTAGCTCCGTTGCTGTTTAGATGGGATATAAACAGAGGAGATTAGAGACAAACATTTGATTAACAATTAGCATACACAAGTCTATTAATACTCACGTGTCAAAGTAGGAAGGTTAGTCGGAGTAATCGTACTGTATTGAGAAACAGGAGAAGGCGAGAGTGAGAAATGGCTCAACACAAACAAGACATGATTCAACTGAAGAAAGTACTCACGGAAATAGCGTAGGCTCAATTGTAGGAGACAATGAAGGTTGGTTGGTTGGATTATGGCTTGGAGTTGAGGTTGGAAGTCCAGTCGGGCTCAAATGTGGCTTAAAAGTCACAGTATCAATGTATGCCGTGCCAGCTTCATCCATAGTGTCCATATCCATATCACCGTCACAATCATAAACATATGACCAAGTAACATCACCAGAAGATTCAATCATTAAATCTTCCATCATCCACATACCTGTCATCATATCATCAGAACTTCCTTTCATCTCACCATCGACATACCAATGTAATCCACCCTTGGAAGGTGATTCGTCACAGTAGTACCAGAAGGATAAGTTACCAGGATATGGACCAAATGTTTCATTAAGTGATAATGTAACATTGGCAACCCCATCCCCGCAACTTAACTTTGGACTCTTGATAGACTGTGTGCTCATGTACGCCATGTCGTTTGTTATTGCCCAATTCATCTCTTTAGGTGTAGGTGCCGAGGTTGGTGTAGAAGTGGGTGTAGAAGTCGGGCCTGCCGTGGGGCTAGATGACGGCTGCAGTGAAGATGGAGAGGGAATATCATAATGTGTGAGTAGTGTGATGTGTTAAGATATCCTCAGCCTCAATAAGGTATCCTCAAAAAGTCAAGATATTTCAATACAGAACAGACGCTTGTACACTAGCCTTACCTGCTTTGATGGTGATTCCGTTGGCACCTCAGTTGGCCTAGAAGAGGGCGGTGACGTGGGCTAAAGTTATTCAAAAGAAGGTATGATATGAGACACTTTTGTGAACTATTAAAACAAGTTTTTGTTAACCCATGGAGATAAGAGACTTACTCTTCGTGTAAAAGCCTGGGGAGGATCAGGAGGTCGTCTCGTTGGTCGTGCTGTTGGCTTTGTTGTGGGTTCATTACTGGGTTCCTCTGTAGGAAACATTGTTGGGGTCGTAGGACTCCATGTTGGATGCCATGTCGAATCAGGGGAGTAAGTGTAAGTGGTTGGGGATGGTGTACCCTCGTATGATGGATGGTATGTGTCCCAGTGATTAAGTTCACGTTCGAACTCATCATCATCTTCTGCACGTTCCAATAGAACATCTTGTAAACGACGACGTTCAAATCCTCCTTCTTCGTCAGGTACTAAACCCAAATTGCCATCAAGACTTGACGAAACAGACCACGGATCATTAGGAAAGTCCGTATTTTCTTCCTCAAATCCATCATAGAATGTTGAACCAATTGGTACAGTTGGACGAACAGTTGGGCTAGATGATGGCGATACAGACGGCTCCTTCGTCGGACTCGATGACGGTGTACCAGTTGGCGAATGACTAGGCTCCTTGGTACTATCATCAGATGGACGAGGTGTATTCGGAGCAGGCGTGGGTGAATCGGTAGTCGGGAAGGGAGAATTTGGGCTAGGCGTATCATTAGATGGAGAGGGAGTATCATCACTCGGACTAGGCGTATAATAATCATCATCAGCAGTGGGCTGTAATGAATCCATAGTTGGAGAAGAAGATGGGTCCATCTTGTGACTCTTTGTACCTCCACTCTTGCCACTCTTTCCCTTACCACTCTTACCGCGGCTCTTGCCACTCTTGCTAGTAGTTAATGCATCATGACTTGGACTGGGTGAATGACTCGAAGAACCTGAACTTGAAGAACTTGGACTAGGTGACATAGTTGGTTCCGGTTCACTAGGCGAGTATGTTGGTTCTTCCGTCGTCATGTATGCTCCACCGCCTCCGCCGGCAATATTAATGGTCGATGGTGCCTTTGTTGGATACTTCTTATCAGCACTTGTTGGTGTTGAGTTATCAGAAGTTCGTTCGGTACCCTTTAATAATGTCTCCTTGACAACTTCTTCTTCAACTTGTTGTATTGCAACATCTAATTCATCTTTAACTACCTCAACATTATTAATTTCTTCATTTAACTTTTCCATCTTCTTCTTCTTGCTACTATTAATATGACTTTCATCTTCAATTACTTGGGATTGTACTTCGGTAGCTTCTACTTTTAGTAACTTTAACATTTCTTCTTTTTCGGAGGGGGAAAGGTCAGGGTTGGTTTGTATATCGGATATAGTTTGGGAGATTGCAGATTGAGCTTCAGGGGAAGAAGAGAGCATTATCTGTTCTGCTTCTTCCTTTGCTGTTTGTGCTTCAGATAGTTGAGTTGCTTCCTCGTCTACCTGAAGTGATCTATCGGAAGCATCTTGTTGGCGTTGTTTGTTATCGTTTGATAGCAAGGCCCGATGATCAAAGTGTCGTCGTCCCAAGTTTAGAAAAGAGCGTCGTTCATTATTGCCTCTTTCATCATTTACCCTCTCGCTGCTTATTCCATTTGCATTATTGTTGTTGTATAATTCAGCTGTACGATCATTATTGTTATTAGCAGATACGAAGATACCTGAGCTAGTAGCGAGGAGGTAGCATATCGCTATAGAGGTATATTTCTGTAGCATTACTTTACTATATATCTTCTATACGGCTAATATTTTGTTGATTGATTATATGATATTTCGATATATTATTGTATGTGGCTAATGTTATATGATAATTAGTATATTGATATGAGATATCAAAAATACTCGACGAGCAATATATCACAGTCGATGATAATATATGATTTTGCAATTCTATTGCAATATAGGATCTCACTCAGATCTTATCTAAATGCCACGGCCCTTATTGCTGTTTATTGATTCTACTATATTGGATAGGGGGGCATGTACGAGGCAATATCTATGCCGCCGCATTGATAGAGTATAAACGATTTTATTAGAGGCAAATTTTGATGATATTTTGTCCAGCATTTGTCTGGTATCGGGTGGTTCGTAGATACTGAATTGCAACTCACGGCTTGACCTGAAACCATTTAGGTATGTAGTGTTCTATTCCCATGTAGTGTGCTGTTCTAGCCTGCCGTTCTAACCTGCCGTTCTCCCTATGTCAATCAATAAAGGTAATCGAATAACAACAACAATAAAGTAATTATTACGTATTGTAGTTTTATCGTGTGCAGAGGTACAGTAGAGGCATAGCTCATTGATACTTTATCACAAGATAATATGATGGTTCACCCAAATTATAAGAAACAAAAGGTCGGAGACAGTACATCAATATATAAAGAAGAAGTACTGTTTAATAGTGATACACTATCCAAAGTTATATCATATTTACCTTCGATAGATTTAATCAACTTGGCACTAACCTGTACGAGGTTTGGCATATCTAATAATGATGAACTATCAGTCATTAAGAAGTCTACACATATTACCGTGCATGATATTGCAACAGAAGAACAATTAGCAGCATTGCCACATTATAACGGAGAAAGTTCATTGGCAGATTATCACTACCTCCAATTACTTAGAGCCCCTCTTTTGTTTGATCAGCTTGTCGGAGCTGAATATGCAAATAGTGGTGATAAATCATGTATAACTAGTGGACAAGGTGTTTATGAATGGAAGACTGCATTTAGCAGCAATATATTAAGGGCAGGGAAACACTATGCAATATTTGAAACGTCATGTCAATTTAATATGTTAACTTTAGGTGTGATGAGACCAGGAGAGGCAAACCAAAACGCACGCGGAATGCCAATTTCCAAGGAATTCTACCAAAATTTCTCTCGAAATATGGGAACTGGGGAATATAATAGTGATGTTAATTGTTGCTTGTATTATGCATATAGTGGAAGGTGCCATTCTAGCAGATTGACTGCCTACAGTGATAACTTTGATGATTGGGTTGGATCGGAGAGTTTATCTTTTGGTGATCAAGTGGGGATGCTACTGGATTTAGACGAGGGAACATTGACCGTTTACAAGAATGGGCGGAGGCTGGGTGTGATGATGAGAGGATTAGCAGGTCCATATTGCTGGGTAGCATCTGTATTTAACGGGTCTAGCGTTAGTATCAAACGGGGAACAATACCACCAAGTTGAGAGGTGAGAGTATAACTATCATCATTTAATACCAAATAAGTAGAAATGAACATATGATATGCACAAATTTAGATTTATATGAATCTTGATTTGTATCAAATGTATCTTCTATGTTTATTATACCTAAGACAAAAGCGCTAATAAACATAACATAAGTAACAAAAGCTATCTCAGATCAAATGATTGAAAAGTCAGCTAAGCCATCTGCATCGTGAGAGGACCTTCGTCGTCTCGGCGGCGGCGGAGGAGGTGGATTCCTCTTACTAGTCGTCACAGAAGGAGAACTATCCTTCTCGTCATCAACTAAACCCTTCTTCTTAACATCTCGATATGTAGCCAATAAGTCTCTAATCGAAGCACCTCCATCCAAGCGTGGATCATTTGTCTCAAACATATCTGTACTATCCAGAGGGGTATCCTTCCTGCTTATCATTTTCTTCATTGTTTCATTAGCCTCTTGTCGTAAAGAAGCTAAGAAGTCTGAATTCTCTTCCATCTTCTTACTTGATGCACTGCTTGCACTTCCCATACTGGCAATACTACTGTCAGACGATTCCCCACTTCCCGGAGAGCGGATTGATGACATCCATGAGAATACTCGATTCCTACCACTAGAGCCTATGCCATCATCCCAGGGTTCACGAAGTGATGAACTATCTCTCCTACCACCAAGAGGTCGGTTATTATCATAAATGAAATCATCTCCGCCCCTCTTCTCCCAGTTCTTACTATTTTGTTCATTGTACCGACGTCTACTGCGACGACGGCCAGCGATAAAGAATGCTAATACACCCCAAAAAATGACTATGGCAGATATCCCACCTATAGCCCCTGTCGATAGTCCACCACCGACTGTATCATCTGTCGCCTCTGTCGTACTACTGTCAAGTGAAGCAGATTCCGAACCTTTCCCAGTACTTGCATCACCGCCAACAAAGGGGGCATTAACATACTCTCCATCCTCCCTTGATAAACTCATTATGAATATATCCGATGCCAATCGGACAGATGGATCACTCCTCTCAGGCCGATATCGTTGTAATCCACCTCGTGTATTTCCCATGATTATAACATTACCCTCATTATCACACTCGATACCTCCACCTCTTGCCAACTTATCTTCATATACTGTACCCAATTGTTTAGCCCAATATACTGAACCAAAGTCTGTATCGAATGATACTACGAATACATCCGATTTGCCACCCACTGGAACAATCTTTTCATCACTCTTATTTGATGGCAAGATTCGTGTATCCAATGCCGAACCACCATCAATCGTACCAGCCAAATAAACAAACTTTCCATTGGGTGATACCGAACATCCCTCGCCCAATACATCCCCACCCTTAAGTCCAGCCGGATGTATCGATGGTATACGTTGTTTCCATACCGTTGATAAGTCATGTAATTGTATCTTAAGCAAATATGCCAAGCTTGCCTCGTCGTTGGAAGAAGTTGATCCAACAATGTATGCATGTTTAACTAATCCACTAATTGGATCAGGAGGGGGTAAACAAATTCCCGTAACAGTTTCATCACGTCCGGTAGTTGAATCGATACGTTTCGTTGGATGTTGATCCTCATTCTCGTACATTGCCTCCTCTACTGTACTACCAGATGTTACATCCTCCACAGGTGTAGGTGGTGGCGGGTTTAACTTTGTAATAAATCCATCATATTCAACATTACCCAATGAATCATTAAGCTTACGTGTCGTACCACCTAATAATAATAAATCTTCATCAACTGTCCGTCCTTTGATATATTTGATAAATGATGGCCGAACATCCTCTGCATCATTTAATTTGAAACCAAAACTCCATCCTAATTTCATTGTTTGTTTTATGTGTTCATCTTGAGTTGGTTCGATATTCATTAATTCTTCATAGGGTGTTATTGATACTTGTTGTACATTCACATAAAAGTTGGTACCATACTTTGGTACACCTCCACCGACTAATTCAGAACCCTGTCCTAATCCCGCTCCGCCCAAGGTAACATCTGCCCGTTCTACTAATTGTCCATTTACTACTTCAAATGCAATTTCTGCTTTATATTCAGGATTTAACATTGTCTCTTCTCCTCCTTCTTCTTCATTTGATTCGTCATCAGAATGCATACTAACTACATATAATTCATTCGGTATACGTTCATTTTGTGTAATAGATGTTGGATATATGATTGGTGAGGAGTCAAGTGTTGTTCCGCCAAGTAATGCTCCGTATACTCCTCCTCCTTCTTCTTCTCCTCCTTCTTTCTTGTCACCTTCTCCCGCTGCTACAGAAACTACTTCAGTCGATGTAGAGATTGACAAATCATAATCAGCAACAAAACCATAAACTTTTCCTTTGGTAGTAATTGTTTGT
>Ga0214477_100730_pt1 | contig 21070 bp, 15 predicted proteins | sample M1_20Mar14CPVII9_FD_165058 | JGI IMG/M metagenome (GOLD analysis project Ga0214477, IMG submission 165058) | Marine eukaryotic communities from Monterey Bay, California, United States - M1_20Mar14CPVII9sort6BwellC16 | ecosystem: Environmental > Aquatic > Marine > Unclassified | place: USA...
GTTCGGCGGCATTTGCAATTGTTGGACAACATGGACTTTCCACCACTTCGAGAAAAGTGACTTGCTAAGTATTTTGGATATACAACCGCCATCTTAACCTCCCAAATCCCAAACCTTGCTTGACTACTCTTATGGTATAACTTGACAACTAAGTGATACTTGCACTCGCGGCTAATCTCTCAAACATGGCAACAGAACCTGAATCTCGCAAAGCACTGCGTAATGCACGTCGTGTCCTCATAAAGGGTAAGTAAGGACGACGACGGGGTTTCAAATTGCAATCATTTTGGTATCCTTTACTAACCCTTCTTTTTTTATTATCCATTATCCTCATTATTACAGCTGGTACATCAGTTGTAGCCAACGAGGACGGTAGACCATCCTTAAATCGTCTTGGTGCAATCTGTGAACAAGTGGCTGAATTACATAGACGTGGTGTAGAGGTAATTAGTAAGTATCAGTTCATGTGCATATGATGTGCACAGTATTGATGTGTTTATCTAACAAATACTTCTTCTCTACTACTACCTGCATACTAAAATAGTGGTCAGTAGTGGAGCAACAGGTATGGGTAAACGATTAATGCGCAAGCATGGACGTATGAGCATGACAATGAAAGAAGTTGCCTCATTTGGTGAACAGATGGAAACTCTCGATAATGAATTAGGTTCGGCTGAAAAACGAGCAAGATCAATGAGTGGTGAGATGATGAAACGTCGATACTTTGATACAGTTGTTAACTCCGATGCACGTCCACATACAATGCATGATTCCAAGAAGACATATGATTCTGCCTGTGCGGCCGCTGGACAATTTGATATGATGAATTTGTATAATGCATTACTTACACAGATGGAAGTGAATGCTGCTCAAGTATTATTAACTGAGGGAGACTTTCGTAATGAAGAACATCTTAATAATCTTCATTACTCCATTGAGCGATTATTAAGTGTGGGCATTATCCCTATTATTAATGAGAATGATGCTGTTAGTGCAAATAGAGGATATACTGACGGAGACTTGTTCAGTGATAATGATTCAATGGCGGCACTGTGCGCTCGTAGCTTTGCATGTGATCTTTTAATATTGCTAACTGATGTCGATGGAGTGTTTGATCGTCCACCGAAAGAAAAGGGTGCAAAGTTATTGCCTTTCTACAGTCAAACACAGTCGGTTGGGATTGGTGAGAAGAGTAAGCATGGACGAGGGGGTATGGATAGTAAGATCAGTGCCGCCCAGTCTGCAGTTGAGCCTGGTAGTCAGTGTAGGGCTTGTGTGGTACTATCAGGTGCTGACTTGAATGCTATTAGGTCTGTCACAAGCAAGGATTATGATGCAAGTATTGGTTCCAAGGGTACTTTGTTTGCAACTCCGGGCAGTGAGCTCGAGAAACAAGCAATTAAAGAGATTGAGGACGCACAATCTAATAATGGTGATGCAGTATCAGAAACGGCGAGGCAAATGGCAGTAGCATCGCGAGATCAAGCAAGGAAACTTCAAAATCTCCCACATTCAGAAAGAAAGGCGATACTTTATGCTGTGGCAGATGCATTAGAAGCTGAGAAGGAAGTTTTACTTGCTGCAAATAAGATTGATTTAGAGAACGCCACAAAGAATAATACAGATCAGCAACTTGTATCAAGGTTGAAGTTAACAGATGGCAAACTTGCTACACTATCAAGTGGCATTCGACAAATTGCAGATCAACCGGATCCACTGGGAGTTGTAAAGGTGAAACGAGAGTTGGCAGATGGACTCATTCTATCACAAATTACTGTCCCGATTGGCGTGCTTATGATTATATTCGAAAGCAGACCCGACAGTATGCCACAAATATCAGCTTTAGCGCTTGCCAGTGGAAATGGACTATTGTTAAAAGGGGGCAAGGAAGCGGCTTGCTCCAATGAGGCGATTCACAAGGTAATTGGAGATGCCATCGAGAAGGGCAGTGGAGGAAAGATAACAAGAGATATCATTGCCTTGGTAACGAGCAGAGGACAAGTTGCTGATATGCTAAAGCTGGACGATGTTGTCGATCTTGTCATTCCTCGTGGTTCTAACGCTTTGGTATCCTATATCAAGGCCAATACTCGTATCCCCGTTTTAGGGCACGCTGATGGTGTATGTCATGTCTATGTTGACAAGAGTGCTACAGATGCATCATTAGTAACCAAGCTTGTTGTGGATGCCAAGACTGACTATCCTTCTGCTTGTAACGCTATGGAAACACTTCTTCTACACAAGGATACTTTGGAGGCATCTTCCGGAAACATTGCCATGTCAGTATTAATGAGCTTACGAGCAGCTGGTGTCAAATGTTTAGGAGGCCCTAATGCAATGAAGGCTGGTCTATGCGATATTGCAGCTAAGGAAATGAAGTGTGAGTATGGTGACTTGACGTGTATGGTAGAGATTGTTGACAACATGGATGAAGCTATTGATTGGATCCACAAGTATGGTAGTGGGCATACTGAAGCAATCGTATGTTCGGATGATAGTGATGCAGGAAATGAGTTTCTTCGGCGAGTTGATGCAGCATGTGTTTTTAAGAATGCGTCAACACGATTTGCTGATGGTTATCGTTTTGGTTTAGGAGCTGAAGTGGGAATATCTACAGGAAGGATACATGCACGAGGTCCTGTCGGTGTAGAAGGCTTGCTTACTGTCAAGTATCAAATTCAATCGTCGGGTATCAATACGGCAGCTGAATATAGCAGCGGCGAAAAAACTTTCACACACAAGGAGCTTATGTGAAGAGTAGTAGAAAGAAAATGAGTATTGTACTAGAGTCTAGCTTAATGACTGTACTCAATTACTTCTACACTAGCTCCAACTGGACAACCTCATCTCCTCTAGAAATCCGTCCATCGCCGCCACCGGTAAGAGAGATTTTTTGAACAAATGTTGTTCGAAGTTTCGCCCAAGTATCTTCGCTTTTAATCCCTACTGGATCCATCGAGGCTATCTTATATTCAGTACAAACATTGACAACAACCTCAACAGCTGGTGTTGAATGTAGTCTATTGCAATGATAACCATTTGATATGACTGATGATGTCGATATTCCATTGGCTTCTTCTTCTTTATTCAAACTATTTGCTGCTTGTTGTAATGAATCATGCCAATATAAATAGTCAAATTCGTCTTCAAATAGATATTCTCGACTTGTTTTTCCATCTTTTGTTTTGATATGTACTACATGTCCTGAGATGAATGTTGATTCATTCTTTGATGATGACTTCTTTTGCTTAACTTTTTGCTTCTCAACCAAATTGGAATTGTTATTATCAACAATCTTTGCCCCATGCAATGTAATTTGTTCAATCAGTTTATGTGGTTTTGGAAGTGCTTCTGCATAACAAGTTAATACTCCATGTGATGATAACATTATGTATTGACGTTTCCATGACTTGCTTGAACTACTACGAGTATATACCCAACCACTCACATCTTCTAGAACATGACTGTCTCCTCTTCCTATTGTGCTACCATTTGTTTGTTTACAAACTGTAATTGAAAGAGGAGTAGCCTCACTAGATGATGGACAAATCACAATCATATTACGATTGAGACATAAGTTCTCAGCACAATAGTAGGAATCGCCACCACTCCTTGTACGATTACTTGCCAGTAGTATATCACGTGCATATCGTATTGCTTGTGCTTCTGATATTACTGATTGATTGTGTGATGATTGCTCCATGTTGTTGTTGCTATTATCTTGCACAGTAGTATCACATAATGATGATGATAATATCAACTGTGTCAACCTTCCAACAATACGTTCAGGACCATGAAATGCATCACCGACTAACACTTCTTCATTATTAAACTTCACAGAATCACGTAATAGATCCTTCCATAATTGTTCTACACTAGTGGATACATCTAGTTCATGAAATGCCGTATTAGAGAGTGTGTTGTTATTATTGTCTGATAGTTGTAATCTAATCCATTGTACTGGAACTTTCATGGGTTGATCTTCCAGTGTTTGCAACGCATAGATGTATCCATCTTTGGTTGTAGCAGATTGTGTTGCTTGCCTAATTTGTAAGTATTGTTCCAAGTACGCTTTGTATGGTGAGTTTGTTGGTACATGAATGTTATTGTCTCTACCCTTTTTCTTCTTACTCTGTTCTCTAGTCGAGTACTCTAAAAAGTTATCACCCCGAACAACAGACGCACCAATCATTGCATTATGTATAGCCTGTATCCAAGATTTACATTCTTCTATAGTGTTAGTCATCCATAATCTTCTTTTACCATTTTGTACTTTAATTTCGAATACCGTGCCATTCGTTTTAGATGATGATAATATCTTGACGCTATGTATTGTAACGGATTGACATGTACATTTTGATGCATGTAATTGTATATCATTTCTTTTTAAATCACTCTGTTTCTTATTTGATGAAGTAGATGTATCGGTATAATAAGAAAATGTACCTCTTCTCAACTCTACATACTTTGTTTTCCATTTTCCTTTCATGCGATGGGATGCCTTACGCAATGTACCGACTTTGATTGTATTTTGACTGTTTATATCAGACTCTAATGCTATTTGATCACGTTGGTTTAGTAAGTCAAGTATTGCACGGAGAAATATACCATGCTCCGTTGCTAGATTGTTAGTTGATATTGTTGTTGTTTGTTGGGATGTAGTTTGTGGTGGTAAACTTTCACTGGTTGTAGATGTTAGTTGTTGGGTGGGGTGAGGGGAATCCTCTCCTTCACCATTGTCAGTTGCAACTTGTGTCTCTGATATCATTTCACCTACACAATTGATATCCTCGATGGTGATATTACCGCAGTTCATAAAAACGAGTTATGTAAGCACTAAATACCTATAAAAATCGGTATACAAATCGCTGATATGAATTTGAAGTATCACGTATATATTATATCGTATAGGTACCTATCACTGAGACAACGTTAACAAACGTCTACAGACAAATACTCCGATTGTCTGTAATTGTAATGCCAATGTGGCCTATCTCCCAAATTTAATACATACCTAGAGGTAGTATTAATTGTAGGATGGCATGATCACCGCTAAGAAACTTTTACATAGAATTTGGAACTTTTTATTAATATTAAGTTCCATCATAATTTGATGATGAATGAACTGTTGAACTGTCCTATCTTGTATTACTGTATTGCAATCGACTCTTAGCGGACTATATACATCTTATATACACTTTGTACAGTTAAAGTAGTCAGTTTAACATATCCACTGATTTGAGCCATCAATACCTTTGTTTTAGAAGATATCATATATCTTTCAGATACCAACTCTCGGTGCATCAAAATTAAAAATCAATATATCTTATCTCCTATAATCAGTGGGATATTGTGGAAGTCAATACATCAGTTTATAAAGCTCTTTCGGTACTTCATTTTCATACTCCGCCGAACTTATCGAAACATAAAGATGCCCAAAGTAACATCATCAAAGAAGGGCAGCAGTACTGCTAAAGGTAAAAATGGTAAGAAGTCGTCTACCACAACTACCAACAATAATAAAGGTGACACTGCCGGAGCACGCGCTGAAGTTTTTCAGGCATTACATGCCGAGATGGAATTAGCAGACTATGCAACCAATCAATCAGGACATAAAGTTAAAAAGGTACCGCGGAATCAAGCCAATGCACGATCTGCTAAACGTAAGGCATTGAATGATGCTGATATGGAAGAAATGGCTATTGAGGCCGATGATGATGAAGATTTAGGAGTTGTCAATAATGGGGATAAAAGTAGTAAGAGAAAGAGATTGAGAGGGTCAAAAGTTGCATTTGATGATGTTGTATTGAAAAGTATGCCTGCTATGAGACATGCTTCTAAGAAACCAAATGATGATAATGATGGTAAAGGAAAAGATCATGAAATGAATGATGATAATAATGATGATAATGAAGATGAAATTATTGCCGATGAAGGTGATGAACGGTATGAAATATTACAAGAAGTTGCAGCTTTGGGTATTGATTTGGGAGAAGATGAGAGTGGTGAAGAAGAAGATGATGATGATGACGATTCGAATAGTGAATATGTAGAAAGTTCTGAAGAGGATGAGGAGCAGGAAGGAGAAGAAAAGGAAGTCAAGACAAAGTCTAAACCTTCTGCGAAGACAAAATCTCGTCGGGCACAAACCTCAATGTCAAAGAATGGATCAATCGTCAAGAAGAAACCAGTCAAGATGTCCAAGTCTAGGCGTAAGATGCATCGTCTTAAAGATTTCACTTCTCAAAGACTTGCAGAGAAGCATGGTGAAGCCATTGGTGCGCATATTCAGGGCATGTCTAATACGGCTGTACAAAAATTACGCGAGGTTGCCAAAGCAGCACCAGGAGCACCTCAAATCTATCGAAGTTTGGGTATGGTATTTGAAAGTATGGTTTCTGATTTACACGAAGAAGAGGGCAATAAGTCATTAGGAGAAAAGACATCAGCATCGCCATTGGAAGTTCTTCAAAGGCGTATGGAATTGGCTCAAAAGGCCTATGCTTCGTATCACATTGCATCACTTCTCACTAAGAGGGACTTTGTTCTTTGGGAACGTTCTGGTGATGCTGCAATTAGAGTTGCAGAATTGTATTCTGAAATTATTGATTCAAATGTTATCAGTAGTAAAACATTGACAAACAATACTAAATCAAAAGGCTTTGATCCTAGTGCTGGTGTAAAGAAATGGCGTTCTGATCGTAAGTTGTGGACAGAACATGCCTTATCAGCTTATCAAGCTTCCGATAATCTTCGTCCACCTGGAGTTGATATACCCTGTAAATTGGCACAAACACAGATGTCACTAGGTAATTATATCGATGCTTTATCAATATTGACGGATTTGAGAAATAAATCAAGTCAAAAGTCGTCAGAGGGTGACGAAGCAGAAGAGTCAAATGATAAAGAAGTTGTTGGACGTTCAGAGATGGAGAAATCTTACTCCTGTTGGCTTCTCTATGCAGATTTAATGATGAAGATTGGATATGAATGCGAACAGTGGAATGAAGGTAAATCTACCAATCAACATTACATGCTCAAACGTTGGTTGCGAAAGCATGCAAAGGCATTTGACTGGAGAGAACGGAGACTTCAGGCGCTCTGTCTGGCATTAGAGGCTGCTGCTGGGTCTGCATCATGTGTCGAGCTTGTACAATGGATGAGGAAGCGTGCGGAGAAATATCATGTTGACATTGAAAAGGAAGATGCAGTTGTGGATAATGGCGATGACGATGATAATAATAATGATGCAGATACCAATGAGTCGGAAATGGCAAAGAAAAGTGTTGGTGCAGACAAAGATGATGAACCCAAGAAAGCTACATATGAGGAAGAAAGAGAAAAGCTTGTTAACTTGAACAAGATCGAGTTAGAAAAGCATGATCGAATGACGAGGGAGATGAATCTTATTTCTGGGTCACATATACATAAAGACAGGATTGCATCTCGAGCAGCATTAGTGGAGAAGCATCGAACTGCAATGAAAGAAATGGCACTGAAGAAGTTTGCGGAAGATGAACAAAATGGCTTGGCTACAAATGATGAGCAATCAGGGGTATCAGAGAAGCCTTTGCCTATTCAGGGATCGTGTGCCACTGTTTATGATATTGCTGCATTGGTACTAAGACAATGCATTCAACTCAAGTTGTTCAATGGAGGTCTACTAACTGTGCAATGTGTTTTGGATTATCACAAAGAACGAGTAGCTCGGCACGAAAAGAAAATCGAGCAACAGAGAGCTAATGAGTTGTCTCTCCAAAGCAAAGGACGGGGATTGGTTCAAGCTGGATTCAAATATGATCAGGTGAGTTATATGTGTTTATTCATTATTACTTCCTACTATCGTCACTTCAGTTTCTAACTTGTTGGGTCTGATATCACATCTCTATTCAAAGATTAATTTCGATTCGGATGATAGTGACGATGAAGAAGGTCTCGGAACGTTCATCTCTGACGATGAAGATCTTGATCAACCTTTAGTTTTACAGTCATTGAAGAGTGGTATGTTACCAATGGATATTAGGGCTATGCATGCCGTTTGCCTGTTAGGTAATGGAGGTCAAGACTATGTCGCACTTAATCATGTCGATCAAGTTGTTTCATCAGATGAAATGGCTTTATTCAGCAAAGACGATGTTAATCGAGATGCTGGTGTTGTGAATGATGATCATCATTGGATGGCATTCTCAAAATACTTCACTGCTCCTACCAACAAGTCTTTCCTCCTTGCTTGTATTGCTGATTTAGTGGCGGATAATACTAAAGACCAAACGCGGTCTCTTCGTGTTCTCGGAATATTACGAAAACATTTGGCTGGAATCGATAGTAACCAGGGGAAAAATAAAGGTCTTGATGATATACTCAGTGCTGACTCAAAGGAGCTTGATAGGGTGCAAACAAAGAGGATACTACTGACAGCATTGAAGTTGATGATTCACTGTGCAAAAGAGGATCTTGCAGTACTAGATGGACAGTCAAGTAGTGGTAAAGAAGATGTGAAGACTGTTGAAAAGGCCGTTTCCGACTCAATATACACTCTTGAGACAGTGATGCGATTCCAACTGTGGAAACCTAAGTTTTCAGATTGGTCATTACCTCAAGCATCAAAAGACGTGAGTGCATGATGTTTGTGCTTTTATGATGATGAATTAGTCTCTTATGCTATTCCTTTCTGACACATTCAATCTTCAAACCTCTTAGATGATCTCAATTTTATCGGGAGCATTGTCCAACCTTGTTGACGCTTCATCTCTATGTGAAGAGAAAAGCCTTGTTGATCTCATTCAAGTAGGATCGATGAAGGCTCGGCATTTAATCTCAACCATTTGTATGGCCGATAATGCACCCTCGAATCAGAAATCTACCACAAATGTAGAATCATGGCGAGCATTTCCATTGCCATTCAGTTGGCAGAACGGCTTTCATGAAAAGATATCATTGAGAGCTTACAATATGTGTGTTGCCTGTTGTGTTTCGGGATTTAGTGGCTGGGAACCTAGTGAATTCAATTTGGAGTCGCTCTACAGTAGTGATGTCAATTTCTTTGGTATCACACTGGAAGGTGCATGTGTTGCTGGTTTTCTACCCCAGAGTGCAACTACTGCTATTGGCGAACAATGGGAAGACATTTCTTCTATTTTAAAGGATATGGAAACATTACCATTTGATTTGCATCTAGAGGAGCGGTCCAAGGAGAGTTGGTATGAGAAGGCAATGAAGATAATAGAAAAAGATAGGATTGGTGATTCCATATCATTGTATGGAGAAGATGACGGTATCAGTGCTCTACTCTCTTTTTCCAAGCTCTCTATACTTGCAGCTCAATCCAGTGACGGTGTTGAGAAAGATGAGCTCTTAAAGCTGTCCTTCTCAGTTCTATTGCCAGTGGTAAGATGGATCAAGCGACTGCATTTCTATACTTTTGTTTGTGTACATGGTTTCTAATCTCACTTGTGATATTCTTTGCTTTCAGACACAATTCTGTATTGATAAACAAGTTTGGCAATCATCGGTTGGTACATCGGTTGTCACTAGTAGGAATGAAACCAAGCTGGGTTACTATTTGGGTGATAATTGTGATTGGTTAGGACCGATGAAGTCAAAGCAAGGAAAAACACAGTACCCTTCGTCAAATAGCAATAAGAATCCCAGACCGACACGGCCTCCAAGAGTTCTTCCTAAGCAGGCTCGTAAACGCCTACAACCTTCAAATATCGTCAAAGTACCCACGTCTATATTACTCGAGTTGTGGACACAAGATGACCATCGCTTTGAAAGAACAGCTGCACTGCAAGACGCTCAAGTGTCAATGAAAAAGGTTGACGATGCAATGAAGAATCTTCGAAAGTCGAGGACGCTCATGTCGCTCGAGCGGGCTAGTATTGACGTTGCAGTAGCGTTGCTTGCCACTGCAACCTTTGATGAATGCAACAATCCTTTTGTTTGTTTGCAACAAGCTGCCATGTTTGCCGCTATGGGTTCTAAGCGTGGAAATAATGATGAGGTATTCAAAAGATTCCTTCCACTGAAGAGTAGATGCTCGCCTTTGGATGCATTAAATATACTTGGTCGGGCTGACTGTCTTCGAGCCATACATTTCTTAAAGGAAGCACAATATCTTTGTACTTGGGTTTCATCAGTATGTAGCTCTCATCGTAATGAACTGGAAGGAATGCCCTGGAATTATCGCTGGCAGGTAATTGGTATCTCAAACTATATTATATCGTCATCTATAGATGAAACAGGCGAAGCTCTCTCGCACGATAACCCTGATGCTGGAGCCTTGAGGAAATGGGATGATGTTGCAAAGGAGGAATTTGTCCGTTGTAAATCTGACGCTCTTCTCTTGACAGAAGTGAACCCAAGTAGTAGTCAAGGAGCAGTCTCAGTTGTTGCCAGCATTGGAAATCGTTTGTTAAACGGCGGCGGTGGTTCTAGGAGTATTACATCGCTTGCTAATGAACAGTATCATCATCAAATTGAGTATCAAAATGAAAGTCAAAGTCAAATGGATGTGGACAACGGGGACAACGGAGAGGCATTCGATCCTTATGCAGGTGTCGAAGTGGTAGGAATTTAGAGTTGGTCATTAAGTTTATTTCTGTACACTATGCATAAGATGATCTTTCAGCAAAACAGACTGTAACATTGAACAATATCTTTACTCATAGCCAGGAGAACCAGAAGTAACGAATGAAGATCTGCCATCAGTAGAAATCCACATGGTTTTGTCAGTTCGTGGATTGTAGTTGGCTATATATCCTTTTTTCCTTCAAGATGCGCGTTGTAACGATTTATGAAGATGAAGAGAGATGATTATAACTTATGTTAGTACATGTGAGTTGCAAAGGTAATCAAATAAGGCAAACTAAGTACCAAATCATCCAGGCTACATTTTAAACACACGAATTCACACAACAAAACAATACTAAAGCGGACTTTCCTGGTCTCTTTTACTTGTTTGATAATCTCTTCTGCTAGTGCCTGATCTTCCATTACAACTTCATCAGCAGTTTCAACTTTTGGGGTTGATGATGACACTGCAGCAGGAGGGGCAGCAGCAACTTCACCTCCACTAATTTCCAAGAATCCTTCACCGATGAGTTTATCGACCCAGTTCTGAACACGGTCATCAGTAAGTTCTTCTTGATTCACAGCATCTAATAATAATCCACAAAACTTATCTCCCCTGATAGCCTTACTATCATCATGATCATATCCTTCTTGACTTGTGTAACCCATCATCACACAACCTAACTTCTCAAATACGTCATGTAATTCGCCGGTAGCATCTCCATAGTTCTCAGAGTAACTAATACTATCACCCAAACCAAACACTGCAACCTTCTTGCCAGCAATATCCAATTCCTGCATCTCGGAATAATATATTTCATCCCAACCTGTTCCACTCCGTTCGGTATCTGCTCCAGTATTCCAGGTTGGAGTACTGGAAGATGCGCGTTGATAAAAGAGAGGAGATAAAAGGTATGTTAGTACACATGATATGCACGGGCAATCAATAAAGGTAAGCTTAGGTCGAATGAGGCGGTCAAATCACGGAGACTTTATATTGAACACCTGCATGCACATATAAAATGATACTAACGCGGACTTACCCTACCACTAACGCATCATACTTGGAAAACTCATCTGCCACCGAGTCAACTTCTTCGATATCAATAGGTTCAGATGATGAATCACCAAAGGCAGCACTAATAAGATCAGCAACCTCTTGCGTAGAGCCAGTACTAGTACCAAAGAATATTCCAACTATAGTATTCAAAGGTATATTAGAGTTCAAATGTGTTAAATATGAAGTCATTAAGATTGTATACGAATCATGATATGTAACAAGATAATAATATACCTACACCTACCTTTTGCAAATAAGCTTGTTTGAGATATACTTTTTGTGGGATGAAGGACGGTTGACACAAATGCATTACCGCCGGTGGCGACAGTAAGTGCCAGTATAGTGATAATAGTTGAGGACATCTTATTCCGGTTATTTATTTATTTGATGGACCTAAGTATTAATTCAAGAGTTTATGATGAAAGCAGATTTTGTGGTGTCTTTTTCAACTGCTGGCCCGTGTGAGTAAAAAGATACGTTTGGGCTCAGGTATCCTTGATGCAAAAGCTAAGGCAATCCATTCATACTATCCGTATCATAGACCGGTTTCTCAGCGGCACGGCGGTCAATATTGTAACAGCTGCTAGGAGATACATTACAGACGGTTATTTTATTGTCGGAACCTAAGTATAAATGATATGGCTCTACTGATAGCAGCACTGTTTATAATATTAATGATGACAATGTCTTCTTCATCACACGCATTCACCGTCATTGATTGTCATCTACATGTATGGGCTACAGCTTCTTCTTCATCTAACTTTCCATATGCAGGGGAAGATCAGACTCCTCCTTCATCTTTGCAAAACGAAGCGTCTCCTGAGAAATTATTAGAACAAATGGATGCAGCTCAAGTTGATGGGGCACTCATCGTTCAACCAATCAATCATAAATATGATCATTCCTATGTTACAAATGCAATTAAAAAGTATCCAAACAAATTCAAAGGTATGTTACTACATGATCCATCATTATCATCAAAATTAGCTGTACAACGATTAGAAGAGTTAGTATTGTCTGGATTTGTCGGAGTGCGATTCAATCCTTATCTTTGGTCAGATGGACAGTTAATGTCGTCTGGGGCTGGTTTAGATGTTTACAAACGATGTGGAGAGTTGAAAATACCTGTTGGTATAATGTGCTTTAAAGGATTGCAGTTGCATATTGAAGATATACAAGCTTTACTATCTAAATCTCCGGAGACAGTTATGATTTTAGACCACATGGGATTTTGCGCCTTAAATGATGACGGTGATGAAGCCTTCAAACTTCTATTGGGTTTGGCAAAACATCCTAATGTTTATGTGAAGATATCGGCATTATTCAGAAATATTGGAGATAATGATTCATTTCCCTACAACAAAGTGAAGAGTAAAAGGTTTGATCCATTATTGGATGCATATGGTGCTGATAGATTAATGATGGGTTCCGACTTCCCCTTTGTATTGGAGACGGAGGGATCCTATAAAGGTGCTATTGAAACGGTCCAATCTTGGGTTGATGGCAATGATCGAATAGCTGTAATGGGTGGCACTTCCAAACGACTGTTTGGAAGCTGGACGTGAACACACAATCACTAAGGATGTTATTTAAAGCTAAACTCATCTTATCCAGCTAATAACCATAATACTCATAAGAAGAGACCATCCAAATACAATGCGAGTGCCCCGTAATATACTAGCAGAAGAGGTAGAAGTATCAGCATCGCAAGATAAATCTTCCATACATTGACATAGCTGTTTGATAATATGCACAAGAGATTTGCAATGAGTACAACATACAAAGTTAAAGGATTTGATACCATACCTCCAATCTATCAAATCTCTTACCTGCCAAGTTGCAATATCTTGTGCAACAACGACGCTCTCTTTCATGTCGCCATAAGCCTGAAAAGTGCCAAGGCCTGTTGTTCCCTGAAAGTATAGTGGACAGAGAACTTTTGCTGGATCAGTGCATTTCATTCCTTGTTGATACCAATCTCTGCCTGAACAACTAAAGCCCGCTTCTCCAATGTATGGAATAGGCTGAACTTCCGTCTCAATAGCATGTGTATCATTAAATACATATCTTATAAATTGTTTTTCCAATCCATCAACAAAGTACCCTTGTTGACCTATACTTTGCTCCTCATCAGTTAAGCCACTACATAGATTTGCATTGCCTGAACCACCTTCCATTAATACATCACAATTTATTATCCAATAGAATGCTTCTCTATTGGTATCATCATTGACAACACAATAATACATGCCTTCAGAATTGGGTACAGTTGAACCAGATTTAGCAGCTGTCAAGCCTCTTGCAATGATCTGGTTTGGTGTAACCTCTGTGCCATTCGTTGGAATTAACTCGACATCTGCAACTACTTTATCAAATATCGAAACAAGTGTTTGCTCCCCAACATCTCCTTGCCCGTCAATTGTGGGTGGACGTTCTAAACATTTGCCTATTTCTTCTGATTGATATGGAGGAATGATCCACCCCCGTCCGTACTGGAGGATGCGCGTTATCACAGTTTATGATGACGAAAGAGAGGAGATTATAACATATATTAGCACATATGATATGCAAGGGCAATCAATGAAGGCAAACTAAGGTCAAATAAAACAGCCAAGTCGTCGAGACTTTATACTGAACACACGAATTCATATCATAAAACAATACTAACGCGGACTTTCCAGCCACAGACCAAATCCAACACAGTCTTCATAACACAGTTCTTCCTCTTCATCTTGAGATAAGCATAAGATTGGTAATAGTAATAGTAAAGTAGTAAATAGCTGATATACCCTCATATCTATATTTTATATTGTAGATATACGAGAGATGGCCGCCGCACTAAAGTGTTTGATATCTACTCTCTCTATTAATTGCAAAGGAATTGACACAAGTTTATCAGTTCTGTAAACTAAATAATATCGCAAATTGAAGAGCAGCAAGGAGGAGATACTAACCCTATTGTATAGCTAGGGGGTGACAAAATTGTAAAGGGTTATGAGCTCAAAGGTAGGTAAGCCCCTTTCTTATGGGTCGCCATGCTCAACACACCCCATCCGGCACCTGGTTGGTGCACTCAAATCGACGGAACAGTTCATGTATGACACTGGTGATAAAATTACACAGCAACTCAAGACAACTGGAGATAAGGTACTAGAGGGCGGAGAGCAACTGGTAATAATGACAGAAGAAGCGCTAAAGGCAACTGGCGATATTGTTACCGAAGGGTACAAAGCGCTGACAGCAAATATTGGTAAAGCATCTGAGTTTGATCCAGAAGAATCTATAAAAACAATACGAGCTTTGATTTTTCAACAAAAAGGTGATTCTGAGGACCAACTGCCAAAAGACGGGCTAGATATACAAGAACTTAGGCTACTTCTCGAAACTGTTGGTGTATTCTTAGGTCAGAATGCTGTGAGAGAGATATTCTATGAGATTGATGAGGATCAATCGGGTACCATTACAGTAAAAGAACTCCTTCAATACGCAACAAAGAATGAAAAGTTGATAGTATCCAAGTATAACAACTATTTCAAATACTTGGCAATACTCAAGAGGTGTTTCTTAACAATTGGATGGTGGGGTAGTTGGTCGTATGTCATGGGTGCAGTGTGTTGGGTATGTTTGAGCACAGTTCCTAATGCATCGGTGCTTGAGCTGCAAATGTTCCTTGGCTTCACTGTTATATTGTATCTGATTGGTGCTCTTGGAAACTTATCTAATCTTTACAGAGCTACACAGATACAATTCTTTCATATAGATAACGCAAGGATGATGCTTCGCGAAGCTGCTATTTCGATTGGTTTGTCTCAGACGGAACAAGCTGATTTGTCCTCATCTCAGATGGAACAAATAAATAACATTCAAGGTCAAATTAAAGACAAGATGGAGAGCAAGCTGAGTGAACAACTTGATACATCAGATAGGACAGCTCAAAGAAGAGACACAATCTTGGCTGTAAGAGCAACCATGAAGACTATGAGTTCGAGTATAACCAATGCAAGCGGAGACTCAAAGAGTAGATCTTACATGAAGAAGTTGAGCTCAAATATAAGTAGTATAAGTAGTTATGGTCATATCAGGCAAGATTACAGTTCTAAATCGCTTTTGACGGCATAAGAAAGGGGCGCAGAGTTCCTGTTTAGAATAATAGACGTATCAGATGATGATAATACAATCGATGAAAAGGAAATCTTCGATGCACTAGTAACCTTAGGAGTAATGATACCGTATGATGCGTTTGTAAATCTCTTCAGAGATATGGACGAGAGCAAGGATGGCAAACTACAGCTGGATGAATTCTGTAAATATGTATCAAACATCAAACCTGGTTTGTCTAAACGTGGGCGAAGGATGACAACGTTGAAGTATATGGTGTATGTCGTTGTGTAAAACAGACCAATATTGTTTGTTCATATGATGTGTACTTTTACTAACACTAATCCCCCCTCTCTCCTTGACCTTAAAAAAGGAAACAACTACGCATTTTTTATCCAGATTTTAGGTAAAATCTGATCAGATTTTAGCCCAACCAGATTTTAGCTATTAGTACTAGGCAAATTTAGGTATCTTTATTTTGAAGTTCATTGGTATGGCTCACATAACCCAAGAGAGAGGTACGTAGTGAGGTAAGAACATCTATTGGAGCGGGGTTATGGGTCTCGGTGGGCACCGCGATGGTGGCTTCTGGGGACTAGCGCTGTTCTGTTGGGGAACACCCTTTTTGACGTAGCGGAACCCAACCACTCGCTTATACTTTTGGGGTAAAAAAGGAAAATTTGATTACCCCTAATGACTCAAAAAGGTTAAATCTGGTGGGACTCAATGTTAAAATCTGACCAGATTTAGTTAAAATCTGACCAGATTTAGCTAAAATCTGGTGGGTAAAATCTGGAAAAAAAATTTTCTGAGGAAACAAGTATCATTCTATCTGGTGCTTTGTCAAGTATTTGCCGGTTCTGCGCAAACACATGCCGCATGGATTGGACTCTCAACTGTTAATGCAACAAGGAATCTTTTCCTTGCGGGATCTTTTGCATGGGCTATAGGTAGCTTGTATTTCGTCTTCACTTGGCCAAAGAACAAAGGGTCATTCTTGTAAGTGGGAGAGTATCGTTCTCGTTTTGTTGGTCATACACATGATGCAATAGTAATCTTACCACCAATGTATTCTCCTGTAGTAATCAGCTCGAGACTGCCAGGTTTAACATTAAGGCGGCTATTTTGGATGGATGCGAAGCCCATTATAAACTTCCTCGGACAGCAAGTAACAAGACAGAATGGAGCACATTCAATAAAGAAAGAAGAAAGCTAAATAAGATGTCAAGTGAGAGTAGCTTTACGTCTACTTGTTCAGCTGACGATGATCCCACCCCGAATCAAGAGAGAGATACAACATGCCAGGACCCTGAAAGCCTGATTTTGTCGGATACTGATGGTCCTCTCATTAGTATGGAATGCACTCATCAATGGACGCATCAATGGGAAAGCTTCTTAAATAGCTCTCGGGATATAGAAGATCAGATCAAGGATGATTCCGACTTTGCTTTTATTGCTTCAGTATCTAAGCAGATTGAATCGTAGCGCTTAGTCTCGGTTTAGCACAGTTAGAAATTATTCATACTATGATACAGCAACTTAGTTTACTTTAATCTGTGAGCTAGGCAATCTTGCCTAACTCTCCCCAGATTTCCTTCATCGACTTCTCTTCATAGGTTAGTCTCTCGCTTTTCTTTTCGTTTGAGATTCGAGAGACCATACGAATAGCAGCCAGATTGAATCCAACTGTATCTCGAATCTCTGTAGTTCGCAATCGAACCAAGTTTTGCAATTCACGCAATGGAGTCATCATGGTACGATTAGCAACAATTTGGGCCTGATGACTTCTAATCAGGAACACACTAATCTTTGCACATAGTTCGACCCCCTTGTGTTGTCGAAGATTTACAATAAGGTAGTGCATCAATCTTTCAACATGAGTCAAGGGTAAAACAAGCAACGACTGCTCTAGATCGACACTCTTGACGGATCGCAAAATCCACAGAACATACTTTGGAGGATCCATTCCGAATAGCATGGGGTTTGGTGCTCGTTTGTTATCACCGCCTCGTTCTTCTTGAAGCTTTCTAAATGATGAAATTTCTTTCGACTCTTTATCTGCAACCTCAATCGCTTCCATGATGCGGTCGCCTGACGATACACTGAGAATACTCTGCTTTACAGCCGCCTCACTCTGTGGCTTCTCGTCATCGTCATCTTCATCTAGGCCTTCCTCTCCATCTTTTTGAGCCCTCGCTAATGCATCTGCTGTGTTTTCTTCTCTCCTGCCATCAACCTTATCAAACATTTCCTCCAACTCTCGTTCTCTCTCCTCTTCTAGGAAGACAATATCATTTGTACGTTCCCATACACGAACTTGCCGGTCCATACCTCCACTTAATAGAAATGTTCCTTTACTGCTAAGTGCAAGACAGTTCACTTCCGAGGCATGTCCTCTTAGTAATAGGATTTGATTGAACTTATCTCCATCCCAAAAACGGACTGTGCGATCTTTGGAACATGTAAAGAAGTAATGACTACGCTTTACAAATCTCAAATCAGTAATTGAATCTTCATGGCCATACATGGTTCGATGTGTATCTCCAAAGTCTAAACCCCAAATCTTTATTGACTTATCAGCGCCGCCAGAAGCCAAGATGGTGTCATCCGAGCTTGAGTCGAATGCAAGTACTGGAAGCTTATGTCCGTACAAGCTCAAGAAGAACTTGAGTGAATCATCAAAAAAGACTTTGATTGTAGAATCAAGACTAGCAACGAATAGCAATCGTTTCGATGGGTCGTTTGAATGTGAAAATCGAACACACATGACATCATCCGACATTTGCAGTGTACGGGCATGTTCTAACATTGGATGACCAGGTGATTCATCCTCCTCTTCTTGGTTTTCGATTGTCCAGTATTTAACTTGCTTGTCTGCAGATCCAGTAACTATTGATGTAGTGCCATCAAGACTTGAGGACGATGATGATGAATGGTACGTATCTAATGACCAAATGGCTCCATCATGGGCGTTCTCTTCTGTGTATATAATATCTCCTGAAGCAACATCAATAATAAGCAAATGTCCTTCTCTTGTACCAAGGACCACATGCGTATTACCATGCAAAAATGTAGAACAAAGGCAGTAGTAGGAAGCGCCCTTAGATCCACTCGGTGCGGCAGTTAAGGACCGCAAGCAGGATCGATTGGCTACATTCCAAATCTTCACCACACTCTTTGAAACAGAGCATGACAAGGTATCATCAGATGATAGTGCCACTGATCGTATACCAGTAGGGTGACCATACATGTCCAAGACAGATATTTTTTCAGCTGTTACTGGCACTCCATCCTTTGAAGCTTTCGGTAATGAGTGTACCTCCAAGGCATTTGTTGCCAAGGCTACAAGTATGCGAATACCACCACCACGTTCTTGGACTGGAGCAAAAGCAAAACCACGAATCTTATGAGTAGCACGGATTGTTCCACGATATTCAAATTCATCCATGGCCTTGATAGACTCGGGTGACAACTCTAAAAGAGATTCATCCTTGCCTCCTTCGTTGTCTTGCTCATCTTCTGACTCTGGATCATCCAAGAGACCACGCTTCTTTGTAGTCTTCTCGGGAGCTGATGCTGCTAAGTTTTGTTTCTCCCTACGACGGCGCAATCTCCTTCTACGCTTCTTCTGCACTTCCACTTCAGACCGAGCAGCATATATCTCAATAACTCTATCGTTCGATCGGCATACACCAACATATTTACCACTTGGATGAAAGTGAATCGATGCTATACCTTCATTATTGGATGAAGTCATGTTAAGAGTTGCGGGAGGTTGTAATGACCCCATATATTGAAATACTTCATCGTCATCGTCATTATTAGATTGCTTGTTATCATCGCCTGCTCCTTCAGATTCTTCATCCTTTGACGATTTAGTGTCGGTAGAGTCTAACTGCTTATCTCCCACTGACCAAACTCGTACCTGTCCATCTGCACATCCGGTAATTAGTCTCCACTTTGTCTTCTCATCGTTAGTACTATCCCCACTTTTACTACTCCCTTTACCACTCGGAGGACGTATAATGGTACAATCCAAACACCCAACACTTCCCCTATGACCAGTTAAAGTTTGTATACAACATTGACCATTCAAGTCCCAAACCTTGACGAGTCCATCAGAGCCTGATGTTACTAATCCATCTATACCACCAATATTATTATCTGATGATAGGAATGTAATACCAGTAACCGGACCACGATGTCCCAACAAACGAAATAATCCAGTCTCTGCAATAATATCCCACAAAATAACAACACCATCGGCACCACCACTTGCCAACCGCCCTACACTATTGGCATTCCTTTTATCAAAAACTACCATTTGTACCGGTGATGTACCATGTCCATTTAATACCAATGGTTCCTTACATGCAAATTCATCACTATTACCTAAAAAGTTACTATTCCCACCTAGTAATGAATGCACTAATCCATTCTTTGACGTATCATCATTATTACTTGAAGTAAATTGGTGTATCTCCTTCTGTTCAATTGAAAATACACGTATAGAACCGTCGACCCAACCCGTTGCAACTTTGACATCATCATCTTGTTGTGATGTGTTACTGGTAGAACTTACATCTAAGCATACAATTTGACTAGAATTTAATGCCCGTCCAGTACCCACACCGCCACTTAATAATTCTCTATGACCAATCTTAACTACTGGCTCACCGCGTCGTATATCATACCCAATTAATTGTGATCCTGCAAGAGATAATAGTGTTGGTGATGAATTTTGATTGCTAAGAAAAGATAATATGGATGATGAATGTGGTACTGATGGTGTTGATCCTGATGAACAGGTTAGGGAAAAGGCGTCTGCGCATTCATATCGGAGGTAGGTTTGCTGCATGTTTATTATTAAACTCCCTAATTATATATTAGCTTTGATGGGGGATGATAGGGCAATAATCCCACCGCATTATGGATGCTTTTTTCTTTTTTTTGTGGCTAGAGATGTATCGTTTGATCGCCTATATCCATTCTTACTGTCTTCTTAAAATGAAGAAAGCAAATCTTCATGCCACCCCAAAACTTCCTACCCCTTCTTGATTTACACGAAAATGGTCCTAGCACATTCAATTTTAAGAGTCAGAAGATGATCAACATATCAAAAGTGGTCTAAATTATATCATCTAAATGTTTATGGATAACAGTGGGCAAAAAGACAAACAATGAGAAAAGAAAGCAAACTCACAAAAGGACGATCTCACAGAAACTGACTTTCTGTGTAATTAAAGTATTTATACTGGATTGCGATGAATAAGATTAAACATCAGCCCAATTGGCAGTGTCCTTTACTACGTCAAGCAAGATTACTTGGCAGCCTAGCAA
>Ga0214477_100731_pt1 | contig 21055 bp, 23 predicted proteins | sample M1_20Mar14CPVII9_FD_165058 | JGI IMG/M metagenome (GOLD analysis project Ga0214477, IMG submission 165058) | Marine eukaryotic communities from Monterey Bay, California, United States - M1_20Mar14CPVII9sort6BwellC16 | ecosystem: Environmental > Aquatic > Marine > Unclassified | place: USA...
TTATACTCCTAATTTCGAATCAAAAACTTAGTGGCGTATAAAAAAGATATAACCAAAGGTATTCAACGCAATAGCAAGGTATATATTGTTATCAGTAGCCGATATGATATTGCAATAGAGGCCGCTATCAACTTAATTATTGCAAGTGCACCGCTATTGCAAAATATTACACGGTGGAACGTTATTTTTGATAAACTCACTCACAGGTGGAACACAGTTATTTCTCGAATTATTTATACTCTAATGGCAGTTGGAATTTGCTTAGGACGAGTTTAAGCCCATAACCTGATGATGACGTGGAATATTTGGATTACGAGAAAGTAATTTATTAGGAGTCCTACTCTGTAAATGGGATATTTCATATTGCAAAAAGAGGCAAAAACATGGTGATTGGTACCTCCTAATTCATTCTCAATAAGGCGATTCGTATACTACTACAAGTCTATAACTTTATTTCGATCGGGGGCGTTGACTGTGGCCTCGATATCTTTGGAGTAAAATTTAATATACTTTGATAGAGTGCTCACATCTACGCTATCAACTCATCATCTACATGCTATCATTGCAATAACTTTACGATGGCATATCCAACAGACAATCCAGTTGCAAAGCATGATATACTATGCTCAACTTCAATAATTGATATTATTCATCAAAAACCTCCAGCCAATAATGATACTGCAACTACACCGTTAGAAACAATTGATACACTAACTTCATCAGTAGTACAATCAGCAATACCAATATCCACATTACCATCAGATATTATAAAGTTATCAACTATATATACATATCCAGATGCGCCTACAAGTCCTAAGCCATTAAGTCGTGCTCCACGAGTATGGAGATTAGCTAGGCGGGTTTTATTTGATCAATCTACAACAACAAATACAAGCAATAAAAATTTACTGCAAAGATGTACAATTGCAGTAAAATTACCAAACATCATACCTGATGATATCAAAGCACAAAAGAATACAAAAACATTTCATAAATTTATACAATATTTACATTCATATCAGTTAGTTGCAGTATTGGCATGTGATTCGGCTGGTAGAATTTGTTTCATTGTACCTTCCAATAATTCAAATGATGTCAGTACAACTGCTGATGGATATTATTCAGCATATTTGTATTATGCAAATATGAAGGAGTTTCTACCTTGGTGTCGTGAGAATTATACAAATAATGCTTCAACTGTTTCTACTTTAGAAGAGCCAACAACTTGGACACCGCAATACACACCTCCACCAGATGATGAATGCAAGCCTCATGGATGGGATGATATAAACACAACAACGAACAAGAATGAAAAAGAAGATGATGAACCATCAACATGGACACCGCAGTATACACCTCCTCCTGAAGAAGAGTGTGGACCTCGTGGATGGGATGGTCATAACATACAAGGAGAACAGAAGAAGGAAGAAGAGGATGATGGTACAGCTGGATTGTTTGTACCGCCTGGCGCCTCTTCTGGTAATGGAAATGCAAATGATGAAGATAGTGCAGGATTATGGGGCTGGAATGCTAATAATAATGATGACACAACCACAAATAATAATAAAGATGATGGATGGGGAGGAGATGCAGGCAGTGGTGGATGGGATACTGCATGGAATACTTCAACGACAACAAACGAAGAAGCAACGTCTTCAACAACAGACAACACTGGTATAGGAGGATGGACATCAGTCGAACCAACCAAGAATATGAATGAGGGAGTATTCCATGCCAATACTGGGGCTGCAGCCGCTGATGCATTCTACTCTGGCTTGACCAGAACATTGGATACTCGTGCGGATTCAAGATTGTATCATATGAGAGCATTCAATGGCTGGGTAAAGGCTACACAAATTGCTGAATTAGATCCAGATACATCTCGTGCATCATCCTCTACTTCCAATGGTAAGAAACGATCAAGATTATCACCATTGCGTGTATTAGACTTGGCATGCGGTAAGGGTGGTGACTTGGGTAAATGGACGATACACCAACGCAAAATTGAGAATTATGTCGGTGTGGATGTCGCCCGAGGGTCATTAGTTGATGCCGCATTACGTGCCCGACAAATGAATAAACGGAAAGGTAATACATTGAGGAAATGTACCTTTACGCTTGCAGATTTGGGTGAGGATGTACCAGGTCGTAAACGATCTAAAAAGGCACTGCATATGCAAAAGTTATTAACATGGAATCTACAAAATGAATCAAGTGATGAACAGAATTATGATCCAGTATTTGTACCAAAGGAAGGTGGTGGTATTGATGAAGCTGATAAATTTGATGTTGTTAGTATTCAATTCGCTATACATTACATGATGTCAACAAGGAAGCGTGCACGTCGATTCTTTCATACTGTTAGTAGTTTATTGGAAGTTGGTGGTAATCTTATCGCTACAACCATTGATGCACGAGTTGTGGTTGAAAAGTTAATGGGCTTGGGACTTGATTTACACTTTGATGATATAGATACACATGCTGAAGTTGACAAACCAGAGAATCAAGAGAAACATCATAATGGAAATAAAAGTAGAAAGGTGAAAGATGAGAATGGAGCAACTGTAGTGTCAGTCGGTCAAGGTGTATGCCGATTGAAGTTTGATGCAGAAACACTGCACAAGGTATTCCAACCATCAAAAGATCCCGAGGATATGTTTGGTCTTCAGTATACATTTACTCTCGTGGAAGGATCAGATCATGCCGCAGGAGTCGGTGAAGCGGTAGATCTACCTGAGTGGCTCACTCCTATACGAGCATTAGAAGAACTGGCAGAAGAAAGTGGACTGAAATTGGAATATGCAACCAACTTTCACAAGTTTTATGAAGAGAGGAAGAATCCTCGAATTTTTCCACAGGCTCATAATGCGTTATACAATATGAAAGTACTAAATAGAGATGGATCAATCTCCACTCAGGAATGGGATGTGAGTAGAATGTATATTGCATTAAAGTTTCGCAAAGTAAAAGAGTCCACAGTTGACTTAAAAGATGGAGATATTGGAGAGGATGAGATGAGAGAATAAAATCAGTAAATTCTCCAAATAACTTAACATTTAAGCTCTATCATCAGTTATACCCCTCATCGATTTCTGATATCCCCTTCATTCTTGTCCTTTATGCAAGTCATAAAATGGCACTTCTACTACCCTAACCCTTATAAGTGGCTTGTTGAAAAGCTAAAGCGAAACAAGCTGTTAGAGAAGTATTGCCAACAAAAAAAATATATACAGTAAATTATACATCATCGTACCTTGAGTAGTTTTGTTTAAAGCCTCCTCAAAACTTGTTTCATACCACAACCCATCACTACCCTTCTCTAAGAACATACCACCATCCTCATTGATCTCAGTGACCACCTTCTCGGCTAGTAGACTTTTTTCATCCTTATTTGATGACTTATACGATGTTAAATGTGCAAGTACTACAGCCTTGAACTTGAGATTTCCTTCATGATTATATATTCCTCTACCTCGACCTTTCAAAACATCGAACTCATTTGGTATCTCTATTCCCTTATTATCATCTGCTTGTGTTGATACCGATAACTCTGGCGAGCTGCTTCGAGAAACCTGTCTAGATTCGGATGAACTTCGAAGACTTCTACCTCTACCCAGAGAACGATCACTCTCCTTGTTTGATACATTGCTCTTCTCTTTAGTATCCTCTACTACAGATACTGATGATAATGCCCACATTCCACAAGCTATGAGTGTTGCACCAAAGTACCAAGGCAATGGTACAATTTCTCCAAAGAAAATCATCCCATACATTGCCTTTATAATGTGTATGGGATACATTAGAATGAGCAAATGTTACAATGTTAATCATAATCTTAATTACTTACCGAGAATGAAAAGTTGGCAGCAGTAGACAAGGCAGTACCAACAACACTACCACTTTCATTCATACCATCAAGGAATGAACTAATCATTAAGGCATTAACACCAATCATACATAGTAGACATATACCTCGTGTAATTAGTGATGTATAGGGACATATCCATGTTAAATCACTATCATAGTTGATGTTGTTTATATTAGCAATACATATTGATTGTATGGTAGACGGAGCTGGTGAATCAGGTGACAATGCTAGTTTTGCAATAAAGCTTGCAGTCGAGCCGAGAGCTCCGCTTATTATTGCAGCGCGTTTTACACCACCCATTGTTAAAGAGAAGGAGGAGTGGTTGATAGGGAGCAATGCAAATTGTCAAGGATACCCCTTCTCTATCTTTTGTTCACCGCGCGCGAGATTAATCAATGGTGTGGGATATCCTCACTAATATTAATAATATGCAGTAATATATAATATACCAATGATTATCAAAGCATAACTCCTCCGCTGCTGCTTCTCATAAATCTCAAATGAATCAATGTCAATGGGCTCAATAAATTGTCAAGATACCCCTCTCAAAAGATACTTTGAAGCAAAACCAATCATTGTCTCATAATTTTTATCTTGATACAGCCATCATAATCTTATCAGGGCCGGCACCCACACATCAATATACTATCCCTACATACACAGTACAATGGCATCATCATCTAGTTCATCATCGTCGTCGTCAAGCTCGTCTTCATCGTCCGAGGAAGAAACTAATAAAAAGAAGATTGTCGAAAAACCAATTGCTGTCAAAAAGGGCTCCTCATCATCAAGCAGTAGTAGCTCTGCATCATCATCCAGTTCCGAAGAAGAGGCTAAGAAGAGTAAGCCTTCTAAAAAGGAATCCAAAAAGGCACCCGTAGTTAAGAAGAAGAAGGAAAGTAAAAAGGAAGCATCAAAGAAGAAGGAGAAGGAGGCTGCCAAGAAGAAGGAGGAATCTTCGTCTAGTTCTAGCAGTAGTAGTTCTAGTTCTAGTAGTGAAGAGGAGGAGGCATCAAAGAAAAAGGCTGTAGTTGTTAAGAAGGAGGTAAAGAAGGAGGAATCGTCAAGCAGTAGCAGTAGTGATAGTAGCGATAGTGAAGATGAGGCACCTAAGAAAAAGAAGGAGGTAGCCGCTGCTACCAAGAAGGTTGTTAAAAAGGAAGAATCATCTTCCTCTTCTTCTTCATCATCTGACAGTTCTGATAGTGAAGAAGACGAAAAAAAGGAGGCTAAATCTACCAAGAAGAAGAAGGAGGATACAAAGAAGAAGAAGAAGGTGTCAAGTGATAGTAGCTCTAGCTCTAGCAGTTCATCTGATAGTTCCTCTGATGATTCTTCATCCGATGAAGAAGAAGAAGACAAATCCAAGAAACGTAAAGCTGAAGAAGATAATAACGATTCATCTAAAAAGGCCAAAGGTGAGGCAGAGGCAATGGATACCACTGAAAGTACTACTGGTGGTGATACCAAAATTTATGTCCGTGGCTTGCCATGGCGTGCCACCGAAGAGGAGGTACGTGAATTCTTTGTAGTATGCGGTGCTATTGATAGTATTGAATTACCATTACAGGATGATGGACGTAGTAGTGGTACTGGTGAGTTTCTATTGTTTGTTTATAGAGTGTGTTTTGTTTAGAGGACGTAGGCATATGTGGCGCGGACAATATCTATATTTTGATCACATCATGTGTCTCAAATTCTATTTATCTTCTCTCACACATTGCAAATATATACAACTAAAAACATAGCAATCATCGCCTTCAAAGAAGCAGCAAGTGCAGCAGCCGCCCTAGAACACAACGGTGCCGACTTCGGCGGACGATGGTTAAACATTAAATATTCATCAGATAAACCAATTAATACTCCCCGTGCCCCATCCCAAAAGGAAGAAGGATGCGTTACCGTCTTTGTTGGTAACTTGAGTTTCAACATTGATGAGGATACCATGCGTGAAACCTTTGGTAGTTGTGGTGAAATTTCGAGTATCCGATTCGCGACTGATCGTGAGACTGGTGATTTTAAGGGTTTTGGACATGTGGAATTTGTGGACAGTGATTCGACTGATAAGGCCGTGGCCATGGCTGGTACGTATGTGATGGATCGGCCACTTCGTGTTGATTATGCCAATGATAGGAGGAAGAGTGGTGGTGGATTTGGTGGAGGTAAGGCTTTTGTGTGTATAGTTCTTTTTGTTGATTGGTTCAATTCTACTGCAACTCATTTATCTCTCAATGTTAATTCACTCTTTTTTTTCAAATAGGCGGACGTGGCGGAGGAGGAAGAGGACGAGGCGGATACATGGGTGGTGGTGGAGGAGGTCGAGGCAGGGGCGGCGGACGAGGTGGTGGCCGAGGAGGTGAGATTTTTGGATACTTTCATTGATTTATGTGGCGGGAAACCAAACGACGATTGTGGTATTGAAATCATCGATTTATGTAGTGATTCTTCACAAGTTGAGACGAATGACATCACCTGTTCTTGTTGTTGTAAGAGGGTATCGGAAATGAATGGGTGTGTACTAACGACCGCAGAGTTTGTGGAGTTTGTGTACAAGAATGCTCCAAATGTAACGATACTTTCTGTAATGATCATTCAAATGAATGTGAAAGGTGTAACTTAGTAGTATGTGGGGGGTGTATTTCTGTTGATATTTGCAAAGACTGTGTTTCTGATTGAAGAGATTGAGAAGTTGTGACCTAAGCAGTGTCGAGTCCAGTACATTTTGGGAAGACAAGTGTCCATCTATCTTATTCTGTGTATTGTCTTGTATTGGTTGCAACATGTCTCATACTAACTCATTCCATTCAAATCCCATCATGATCAATAGGCGGACGTGGCGGTCGAGGTGGCACTCCTCGCAGTGGTGGCATAAGTGAGTTTAAAGGTACAAAGATGACCTTCGATTAAAAGAAGAAAACATTAAAGAAATACAATGGAGTATTATAGATGGGGTGAAAATCTATTTGGTGTGGGGGTATCAAAGATCTAACGTGTGTGTGTGAAAAGAACTTAAAAGAAGTAGCAAAGCTACTGCTGCTGATAAGATATTGATTAAAGACAGACAACGTGTGTGTTTGCTATATTATATCATTAGTTAAGCGATTTGTCTCTCTTGCTTGCAATCAAATGCATCTTTCTAGCCTCATTCTCGGCCAGCTCGTCAAGATGATCGCTCTCTTCTGAGCAATCTTTGTCATAATATGACAAAGATTGTGCGCAAAAAGTACTTATAAGGTATTCCCTATCACCAGCGGCCTAAGAATCAAAGCCTTGCCATTCAGTCTCATCGTCAGAATCATATCCGACTATCTTACCTTTACAAACTACACCATTTCGTAGCTTAGGTGTGCCCATGTCTTTGCCCATGATCGTGGCATCACATTGCAAAGACATTAGACACTTGTCGGGGATTTGAGAAGTAATATCTGACATTTTACTCTCTCCATCTTGTTTAGATAATATATTATCTGCAGTGTCAGATGCTGACTCATTAGCCTCTATTCTTGTCAATTCCAAAACAATTCGTCCTCTGTATGGTCCCCTTCTACGAGCAGACAATGTCATCCATACTTGATATTGGTCGGATGTTGTACCATCATGTTGTATAATTTCTCCTACCAAATCACCATCCATAGATTCTTCGACTACACGAACACTCATACCATGTGATTGCACATTATTGGTATCATTTGTGGTTGTATCAGCGTCAGTTTTAGTTTGTTGCTTCCAATAGTTTGGTATCGGCACAATCACTTGGTATCTATGACCACATTTTAACAAACCCAATCGAACTACTAAATTATCATACTCAATATTATTGTGTGTTGTATTGGTTGTAGATTTTATTATACCATTAGATGATTCACTGTACGATATCTTTTCATTGGTATGCAAATCATTTGCAAAGGAAATAACATTACCAGCTGACGAGGATTCCGAATCAGAAATTGCACCTGTAGCACTACTATTATCTTCATGATCAGATGATGAGTCCGAGATTGCAATCCGTCCTAACAATGGTCCTAGAAATATACCATGTTCTTCTTTAATGAGTACCTTTGACCCATTACTGTTGTCTTTGGATATAACTTCTTGTGCAAATGATACCCCTTTTGTTCTTTTATGAGGTTGTTGTGTGTTCTTCTCTTCTTGACTTTTCTCGCTACCATCCATTCCACTACTGCCGTCCTTTGAGCTCATAGTGTAGTATATTCTGCTTAATCTCTTATAATGTTATATCCCTCCTCCTTGCCATCGAAGTCTGCCTTTCTATTATCTCTCATCATAACTTTAATTTTAAGATTTGCAAGGATACCGCTCTATGGCTGAGGTTAAAGGTACCCTGTTTTCAGACTTAGAGATTTTTTTTTCATACCTTGAAATTTTGTTAGTAAATTTACTAGGGTGCGGCAGATCTGCCACACCAAACTACAACATACAATATACGCCTGAAAGCTAAAACATTTGACTGCGGCAGATCTGCCACACTTGAAAACCTACTAACTTTAGTTAGTTAAAATTGAGGTGTGGCAGATCTGCCGCATGAAATGTTTCACAAATTGAGGTGTGGCAGATCTGCCGCAGTAAATATTTCACTACATAGCAAGCTGTGGCAGATCTGCCGCAGTTGAAGTTGTTAGATTGTGTACACAAGTTAATTCTACAGAGGAATAAGTATACTGAGTGTGGCAGATCTGCCACACCCTAGTAAATTTACTAACAAAATTTGATTTTTTTTAAAATCTCTAAGTCTGAAAACAGGGTACCTTTAACCTCAGCCAAGCAATATGAGTGCTCATATGATAGTAGTTACTAGTTAGTAGCCCACTGCGTGGTCTAGAGAATGAGCTTCTTATATATTATATTGTCATGGCGTGTTAGGTATTCAATATATCCAAATAGTCGTGGTCCCGAGAGGATATCCTTCGCCAAACAGTAGCCCGATTCATGAATAATGGCAGCGGGCATGTTTTAGATAGTTGATGTTGCTGTACACCGGTAATATTGATTGCAATACTATTATTGTAGGATCGTAGAGAACATTGATGCAGTGTGCATTGATATCCTTGCAACTCTAGTATCTCCACAATCCCAACACTGCAATAGTATAGAATTACAAAGGTATCAATATCATATCAACAATGGCATCATACAGATTTATTCATTCCATATTGTTTACCATCTTAACAATATCTAATCTAACCATTCGACGATCATATGCGCAAAGTAGTAGTTCATACATACCCATAGTATATAGAATTAATCAACGACAAGAAGAATGTCTCTATGAACGATTTGATAAAAGTGATTATGTAACATTCAGTGTCTTTGTTGTAGGTGCCTTGCAAAATGGAAACCCAAAGGCTAAGGTCAAATTTGAAGGACCAATTGCTGGTAATAATGATGTACTAAAAGAGGTTGATTTCAAATTGGAAGAAGAGTCCATCACTCTTGGTAGAGAACTTCGTATAACGCAAGCACATTGGCCAAAAGTAAAAGATTTAGATCAGGGAGTACGATATGATAAGAGACTGGGTATTATTAATAGATCAATAAAAGTCGATTGGACACATGCTGGTGAAAATGAGGATGCAATATCTGCTCGAGAACGAATAGAGGAAGACAAGAGAGCAGCTGCTAAGAACTACGGACGTGGAGCACCTAGAGCCGATGCTGATGCTGTTTATGAAAAATTTAGAGAGATAATACAGGAAAGGATTGAACCATTTGAGGAGACAAATTTAATTAAAGCATCAGGTTGGTATCGATTATGTATATCGGCGGAAAATAATAGTTTATTAGTAGAAATGGAAATGAGAAGTGGCAATAGACTGGGTGGAATTGACATTGTTTCAAAGCATGTGTATACTTATGACGAAAGAGCATTTCTTGATGAAGAGAAGCTACTAGATGAGGAGATTGCCGCAGAAGAAGAAGCTCGATTGAATAATATAGAATTGCATAAAGAGATTGTAGAAAAGCAAGTCAAAGAGACTGATTTGCATGCCAGCAAAGCTCAGATTAAACATCTCAACTCCATGGTATCGGAGATGAAGAAGAAACACAATGAGCATCATCATAGAATAAAGTCTCATGAAGAAATGGCGAGAAGGAATTACGAAAAGATGGCTAGAAGCGCAAAGCTAGAGACCTTGTTGTATGTTTTGATAACGGGATTCCAACTTTATACTGTTCATAAGTGGCTATTGAGTTCCAGCTTGCTAGGCCGGTGATCTTTGTTTCACACACTATTGTTAAGATAAACTACACTTTATTGCATCGCTTACTCCAAAGCAGTCACCCGATAATGTTGATAACTCCAACAGTAACTAGAGCAAAGGCAACAGCCATCATTCCTATTCTCACTATATCTCCGCTACCACCACCTTCGCCGAGACTAGCAATATCAGAAGCAGATACACCTCGATTATACCATCCTACTAAAGCAAACCTCTCACTGTTCGTGTTCAATACTTCATGAGGTATCATTTCACTTTTAAATAACACAAGCGTACCACCGAGTGGGTCGACATCAATGTAGTTTGGTTCTACTCCAGGTGGACATTCATCTCCACCACCGTCCAAATGCATACGAAGTTGTCCATTATCGACTTTTGGATTCCAACTATCTTTATTCAAGTATAGAAGCAAACTATATTTTCGTAGTACCGATGCAGAGTCTTTTTGGATGAAGGTATGTGATGTTAGTATATTATAAAATCATGTACACACAATAAGCAGCAATATATAATACACATTCATACTCACTTGGAACAGCATCCCGATGTCGGCGATAGTACCCTCCTTCTGGATAATAGGCATATAATAACTCATTTAGACTTTTGTCAAGTCGAGTTGATGTATCAATACTTTGAAGCGAATCGCATATTCCATCAAGAATGTCATACAATCCATCGTTCGGCCTATCACGTACAGAGTTGGTACCACCAGCCGCAGTAATTGATGTTAGTTCATTTCTATTCCGTCCCAAGAAACATGTTTCTGCAATACGTATATTAGTATTTAATTCATTGGTACTATCTTGACCAATCTTGGCTTGTTTGAATGCATTATTAGATCGTAATGTTGTTATGTCCTGACGTAATTCATCTACTAATGATTGAGATAGAAAGTTTGGTATGATTACATATCCTTTTGTTGATAATGTATCGATATCTGATGGTGATATTTGAGGCATTGATAAAGTCGTAGATGTTGATAATGATAATGATGTGTGATGATGGCGATTGTTATGATGATATTTTGACTTGTGAGCACTTCTTTTACTGGGGGTTATTGCACCACTGCTAAAGGAGAATGCCTCTATCTTTGTTGCAACTGCAGTTAAGAGGACAACTAATACAAGATAACACATTTGACACTGCATATTGATAGTAAGAGGTTCATTAGGTGAGGTAGTTGCAATCACAAAGCCGTTTGACTTTTATTCTTTTTTGGAGCGGGTTAATGCTATCCTTCGCTTCGCTTCTCAGCCTATGAAGCTTTGAAGGGGCTACTCGAAATCGCTCGGGGTATCTTTTCTAGGGAATCAATGAGACAAAATGAAATGACCGTGATTGACATCTGTGCTCTGGCAATGAACAATTGGAGACCAAGCCCAAGATAGATACACAATATTGCAATAGCTAGACATCTCACTGATATTCAACAAATATATAACAGCTCTAACACCGAAACATAAACAACAACACAACAAACGAACATATAAAACAATATGTTCAATAAGGCAGCAATTGCCTTCCTCATCTCCGCTGCATCAACTGCAACAACATCCATTGTTGCAAATGCAGCAGTAGCTGATTTCTCCGATGTAACATCCGAACCAATCATCGAAGATTTACATGATCCCGAAGCATTCGACACTGCCCACATTGTTGGCATTGAACAGACATTAATCGTATCCTATGAACATGAAGAGGATTTGCATGGGATTGAAGAAGTTGCCAAGAAACATCCAGGCAGTCGAATGAAGGGTGCGCAGAGGTATTCGAAACCTCGTAGGGCACGTGGTGCTGCTGGTAAGGGTAAGGGTATTGGAGGACGTACTGCTTCGGGCGGCGGTGGAAGAGGACGGAATGGCGGCGGTCGAGGCCGAGGGCGTGGTAAAGATGGTCGATTTCTCGAAGAAGAAGGAGATGATGTGGCTACTATTGGATTTGCCGTGATCGAAACACTTGCAGCTGATACTGATATTGAGATTGATGAATTGAGTAATTTACCTGGCGTGGCAAGTATTGAGCGTGCTCACGAGGTTACGATTGATGATATGAATTTGAGGGGAGGTGGTGGATTAGGTCCAAGTAGACATATTCGGGAGATTATGGAGAGTATTAACATGGGACAGGTAAGTGTATATTATTATATGTTACATTTTTATACTATTTGGGTATTCATCTAACACACACATTATTTAACCCCACCCTCTTCTCTTTTCTATACTTTTTAGGATAAACTACTGCACAGTTTCCAAAACCCTCAAGATGAGTTTGAGGGAGATTTTTATGAGGGGAATGAGTTGGAAACTCATCATCGTAACCTTGCCTCATATTCTAATGTCAATTCAGGACTAGAGACTATCCCCTTTGGTATTGACATGGTGAACGTCACTCATCTTTGGGACATTGAACCAAAGTTGGAACGTGTCAAGATTTGTGTAATTGATACAGGGTACGACCTCGGCCATGAGGATTTGCCTAATAATGTTACCGTGGAACATGGTGGAGTAACAGGTTGGAATAATGCTGAAGCGTCCCAGGGTGTATGGAATATTGACGGTCATTCGCATGGCACTCATTGTGCTGGAACGATTGGCGCTATCGGTAATAATGACAGTAAGTGTTTGATCGGCAAGATGTATATAGGATCCTCTTCCCAGATTTTAGACAAATCTAACTCATATATCATCTCTCTCTCTCTTTCTTTCTCTCTCTTTCTCCCCACCTTAATTTTACAGAGGGCGTGATCGGTGTCAATCCTAATCCCTCAAGATTCTCTTTTCATATTGGAAAGGGTCTCAGTGATAGTGGGTCTGGTAGTAGTACTGATGTTTTAGCAGCTGTTAGTGACTGTGTTGACAATGGGGCACACGTGATCTCAATGTCCTTGGGTGGTGGAGGCCACTCCACAATCGCAGAAAATGTTTATGATGATGCTTATGACAAGGGTGTTCTCATTATTGCCGCAGCCGGTAACAGCGGAAGTGATGGATATCATTATCCAGCGAGTTATCATGTTGTCATGAGTGTGGCAAGTCTAACCTCATCAAGTAAGCTGAGTAGTTTCAGTACTAGAAACGATCAGAATGAGATTAGTGGACCTGGGTCGTAAGTTCTTCCTTGTCTTGTCCTACTCTCTACTCTTCTCATTGTCACTCACACACCGGTCGTGTCACAACCTTTACAATCTTTAGCTCTGTGTTTTCCACCACTCCGAACAATACGTACGCATCAAAATCAGGAACGTCAATGGCTTGTCCACACGGTAAGCATATTTATTGTTCTAGACCCAATACACATCTTGTGTTGTATATTGTATCCTGAAGGATACCGCTATTGCTTTACTCATATCATTCACTCATACACATTCCCTCTTCTTTACATTAGTTGCTGGAGTTGCCGCTCTCCTAATCTCCCATTTTCCGAACTGCACCAACAATCAGATCAGGAATGCAATGATCCGAACTGCCACCTTAAGTGACGATACTGGTGGAAACGACAGCCCTGGATGGGACAAGTACTATGGATGGGGCATGGTAAATGCAGGCTTGGCATATGAATTACTCAATGGATCTGAAGGATGTGAAGCTGGCGGTGCGTTTCCGGCAGAGAACCAGGCATTGAGTGCCATGGCACAGGGTGGCAAGGACCAGAAGCAAATTGGTTGTCTAATCGATGAGCACTGCTCTGATGCAAATATGTGTCTTGGTGTACAGCTTTGTAATGTGACTTCAAACACATGTTACGTCCAAGAGAATACAGTCCCAGATTGTGATGACGGAGTCAAGGTGAGTTTTCTTTTTATTGGTAGTGTAGTATTCGTTGATATTTCCAACCTTGAATTGTACGATGCTCACACGTCTGTGTTCACCTCTACTCCTTAACTCTTCTTATCCTATAAGTGTACCATCGACACCTGTGATGTTTCTCTCTACGACCCTCAAGTTGGTATCCAATCCATGTGTGTTCACAGCAGCAAGAACGACAAGTCACTATGGGGCGGTAAGAACTGGTGTGACGATCTAGATCTTTGCAATGGGGTAAAGAGTTGCCACGAAGATACAGGTGAATGCACAGAGGATGTAGCACCCGTCGACTGTGATGATAGCAACGAGTGTACTATTGACACATGTATCACAACTACTGGACTATGTACCCACACCACGAAGGACTGTGATGATCGTAATCCATGCACTAAAGATGACTATTGTGACACTCAAATTGGGTGTGTGATTGCAGAGCCAGATGAGGAGTGCTGCGGTAACTTCGTATGCGAAACTGGTATTGGCGAAGATATGAATACATGTGCTCGTGATTGCAGTACCAGTATTGGAACGCCAATGGATGATTCCTCACCCAGGAATGGAACTAATGATGATCGCACAGGTGGTCTCCCCTGGTTTGACAAGGGAGGAACGCAGTTTTTCGTGCACTCGAAAGATGTACCCATGTCAATCACTGGAGTTGACTTTAATTGTAACCTCGAGCCTGGAGATGTAGATGGTACTTTATCCGTCTATACAAGGAAGGGTGATCATTTCTATCGTGATGCTCCCGATGATATGGGTTGGGTCTGGAGCGGAAAGTTCAATTGGCAGAAGGTCACTCGCAAGGTGAACTACTCCTGCGCCGGGGAAGGTCAAAAATCATCAGTCTACTTTGAAAAACCAATCCATATGGAGGCGAATAGCAAACAGGCTATCATGATTTCAATGTACCACCCCGATCCAAACAAGGCTGCTACTACACGGCTCATCCGATGGAATACATGTGACGGTGGAGGTATCATGTGGTGAGTAGTTTTGTTTGCTGTATGTTCGTGTACTACTGTATACTGCCAATCTAACTTCTTGTCATGCTGCTCGTCACATTTATCAGGGATTATACTAGTGATGCATACTTGACGATTCATGCCGGCAGCGGTATGAATACCCCCGCTTGGTCAAATCCTTGCAGTATTTCTTCACCCTTTGTAAGTATATAGTTTGTGATAATATGATGTACTGATCCGAAAAGAAATGTAGGTCTCACCCATTGTTCCTTGCTTCTTTCATTAATATACAGGTGTTTAGTGGTGATATCCATTACGTACCTAACGTAAATCACACTGAACCAGAACCTACTCCTGTTACAACTCTCCCTCGGCCTGCTGTAGTAGATCCTCAAGACGAATTACCTGTGTGCACAAGCACTCCTCTTCCACAGACCAATGAAACTCTCAAGCTATCTAATCCCAAGAGAGGAAGCTCAGCTGCTAGTGCTTACGGGTACATGTTTGATCTTGTCAGCAAGAATCCGTCTCAGTCTATTCACATTAGTAGCTTTGATCTCTACTTCAAGGTTGAATCTTGTGATTACAAGATGTGGTCTAAGAAAGGAAACTCTAACACCGACCCATCAAACACAAATTGGTTTCCACTTTGGATGGAACCAGATTATTGGTGCCTAATTGGAGAGGGTAGACTCACACAGCAAGGCGGAAACCCTATTTGGGGCGATAGGACTCCGATGGTAAGTGGTGAACACTTCGTAGGACAAACAATTGAGCCTGGGCAGAGCCGCGCGTTCTATGTCAACTTCTTTAATTGTTCATCAAATTGGCCGCTTGCCGTTGACCGAGGATCTGCATACGGTGAGGTAGTTAAAGAGTTAGATGAAAATGTGGCCGAAACGGACATCACAATAGAGGATGATAACCTAGCTCTTCTTCAAGGAATTAAGAAGGGAGAGATCACATCTGACGATCCTGTTACATGGGCCAATCAGGAATCAACATGGGGAGGTCTTTGGTATTCTCGTGAGTATGCGCATATCATATCAACTATACTACTTCATTTTCAATAGCTGTTTTTTCCTAACTCACATCTATTACGTCTAATAAACACAGCTGATTGGAGTAGTTACTCTTATACAATGAGGGGCGGTTCTGTTACTTATGTCCTTGGTGAAGTAAGTCGCTTTATATAGGGAGTCCTCCTATATCATATCATATCTCTGTTCTAACTCAACGAACTACTATTTTCTCTCGTCCTACTTGCAGGCCAAATCTAGTGGAGGTGATACTGAGCCCTCAACAACTACATCGGCTACCACTACCCAGGAGGCAACTACGACTACCGAGGCTACTGAGGCAGTAATCACCACTACTACGGCAGCAACACCAACAACTTCTTCTCCATCATTAAGTCCAACGACGCCTTCTCCAACTTTGAGCCCAACAACGGAGAATCCCACTTTGAGTCCAAGTACAAAGCCCACTGATTCGGTAAGTTTATCAACAATTTTCTTAAGTCAAATACCTGTGTTGACTTTAAACCCAATCTAATCATCTCTTTATCTTACATAAACACCCATAGCCAACTGTTAGTCCTACAACTGACGAGCCAACGACAGGTGCTCCAACGCCATTTGTACCCGAGGTTGTTAGTTTCACAGCACCCCCTACCAACTCGTGCTCTATCAAGTATGCAGCCTACTTTCAAGTTAAGGCTGGTGACAAGTGGACCAAGATGACTGATGTCGCAATCACATCATATAGAACTAGAGAGATGGAAGTTTATGTCAAAAGGGGAGAGGCTGAACTTTACGAGAAGACCCCATGTGCATGGGATCTTGTGGCTGAGACCGACAGTTCCTATAATCCAGGGTATTGGAAGAGGAATGTTTACCCCGATTGGAAAGACGGATTTAAGCCTATTATCATTGCACCCAATGAGACGATCTCTGTCTACATGATCAATGTTGGTAGCAGTTATGGCTTCTGTATGAAGTCTCAGTGGAGAGGTGAGAAGTACACCAAGACTTGGCAGCAGTTGCCTGCTGATTCCCCTGTTGGTGCTGTTTCGATTTCATGGGGAAATGATGCAGCGAAGCATGACCATTTCAAGCCAGGAACGTACTATGCCGTTGCCAACTACGGTGGTGTGAAACTTGAGACTATGAAGCCTGAAACTGAAACTCACGAGCCTACTCCAGCACCTGTTGATCCTTCCACTCCCAAAGATACTGCAAGAAGTGATGTCATTCCGACTGAGAATGCCTTTGGTTATGAATTTGATATTACGAATACAAATCCGGATGGTAAGGATCTTATGATTACCAGTCTTGAGCTTCCTATGGTTGTTGGTGGGGAAGTTGATGTTTATGTTAGGGGTGGAACCCATGAAGGAAGTTCTACTTCTTGTCTCAACTGGAACAATGGGTGCAATCAGTGGACGAATTTGGTTGCACGAAAGTATGTATCTTCATCTGGAGGCGTATATAAGACTCCTTCATTCGTCTCCGTGGTGCCAGCAGGGGAAACGAAAGCATTCGTTGTAGCTACTGGTAAAGCCATCTTTGAAGGCACAAGTGAAACAGCTGTTCTAACAGATGCCAATGGTGACGTGGAGGTTCAACCTGCTACAGCACTTACTGATTTCTACGGCGACAATGTCCAGTCAGAGCATGACTTGACAGGCAGCCTAGCAAACAAGGTGTTCAATATCAAGGTCAACTATGAAGTTGTAAATCGTGTATGCGCTATCCAGAACAAGAACTCTTGGGTTGTCCTCGACCCAAGTGCCTCCGCCTCAAGTATGAACCTTGGCGATGATGGTGAGGCTGTCGATATCCAAGAGTATGTCGAGTGGCATCCAACTCTTGGTGGAGATGATGGACTTGTAGATCAGGACTTCACTCAGGGACCTCCTCTTGAGTACATTGAGTAAGCTGAGGGAAATTAGAGAGAATCATGTTTGTAGAAAGGGAGTTTATTCTACCATGCCGCTAAGGCAATTAGGTATGTAATAGTTTGAACAAGCAAGAAGGTTGCATTCTTACATATGATAAATACGAATGCCTTGTGACTGTTCAGACTCAATAAAATAGAGAAATTTAGTGGAAGAAGCTGTGTTGTACTATTGCCAAACAAATTTATTCCTCGTGTTGACAAAGAAGAAGGCCTCTAATTCTCCTGTATGTCATGACGTAATGACGAAAGTAAAGGAGAGTGGTATCATAAGATTAGTAGATGAGTCCTCCTAGCATTCTTAGATGACTATCATATACCTACTAGCTTTTTAACTAACTTAACGTCTACACTCAAGGCATTCGTATATTTATCTATGTGTGAATACAACCTTGGATTCTCCTAGATTCACGAAATACTTTACTCGATAAGCTCACCTTCATCGTCGTCATCTCCATGCCAATGAGCAATCTGTTCAACCTCAACTTCTTCATAGTCAGCTCCAGGGGATCCAGAGACTCCCATACTTGAGACGCTAGCGCCGCTAAGAGGATCAGGGTCTAGGACGACCCATGGTTTCATGCTCTGAACTGCACACACGCTATTTGCGATAGCATATTCTACCTTGATATTGAACTCTTGACTGGCTAGACTAGCGGTCAAATCATGCAATGATTGAACATCATTGCCATAGTAATCTGCTAGTGGTGTAGCAGCATCAATCTCCAAATCACCTGTAAATATAAAAGAGAGAGAGAGTGACAGATATGGTGAACGAAAGATAAACAATATATTCGAATAAAAGCAGTATAAGACTCTTACCATTTGCTGCGCCGACCGTACCGCTTACGCTATCAAAGATAGGGGAGTGGGAAGCTAAAACGAATGAACTTGTTTGTCCTGGCTTGATGCCGGCAATGAAGGAAGGAGAGCTACTCAATCCCTGTGAAGAATAGTTAACATTCACTTGCCTAATTAGGTTTGTCCAGCCTCCACACCAATTGTTCCAATCATGACAAGAACCAGGGGACTGGAAGGTATCCTTATGACTTCCATCCCTCACCCAAACATCAATACCTCCACTAGATGTTAAAGGCATTCCAAAACTCTTAATGATTAGATCCTTATCTGGATTCTTGTTCTTGACATCAAATTGCAACCCATAGGAATTCTCAGATCCAACTACAGTATCCTTGGTGATCTCCCCAGGAGTAGAGGATTCGGTCGGTGCCATGGTGGGTTCATGAGTTTCAGATCCGGGTTGGACAGTCTCGAGTTTCACACCACCGTAGTTGGCAACGGCATAGTAAGTTCCTGGCTTGAAATGATCATGCTTAGCTGCATCATTTCCCCATGAAATCGAAACGGCACCAACGGGAGAGTCAGCGGGCAATTGCTGCCAAGTCTTGGTGTACCTCTCACCTCTCCACTGAGACTTCATACAGAAGCCGTAACTGCTACCAACATTAATCATATACACAGATACGGTCTCGTTGGCACCAATAATAACGGGCTTAAATCCGTCTTTCCAGTCGGGATAAATGTTCCTCTTCCAATACCCTGGATTATAGGAACTGTCAGTCTCGGCAACAAGCTCCCATGCACAGGGTGTCTTCTCGTAAGGTTCGACATTTCCCTTCTTGACATAAACTTGCATCTCTCTAACCCCGTATGATGTGATTGCAACATCAGTCATCTTAACCCATTCGTCACCAGCCTTGACTTCAAAATAGGCTGCATACTTGATAGAACACGAGTTGGTAGGGGGTGCAGTGAAACTTACAACCTCGGGTACAAAGGGTGTCGGGGCACCAGTCGTTGGCTCGTCAGTTGTAGGACTTTCACTTGGCTGTTGTTTTGATGTTTGTGGGGGGGAGGGTATAACATAGCAGAAATGAATTAATTATGGTATCTATCAATAAATAGATTTGAACAGCACTTATTAAAGAGTAAAACATCTCAACTTACCGAATCGGTGGGAGTTTTACTTGGACTTAAAGTTGGATTTGCAGTTGTTGGGCTTAATGTTGGGGAAGGTGTTGTTTCTGTTTAATCAGGTATTAAATGTTTGTGCACAAGATGTGTATTAAAATATAATCGAGTTAGATCATTATGAAGATGATGGATAAAACCTTTAGTAAAAGGACATACACATATAAATAATATATATACTTACTGTAGAATACGATCTGATCAACACTACACCAATCACTTGATGTTGATGCACATTTCAATGAGATACGAGATTCGCCCTCGGGTAAACTAATACATGCCTCAGCACACGATGCCCCGCCGGGTGTCATGAAACCATCGTACTGTTCCGACCCGACCGAGAATTTGTATGTAGATTCATCAGCTAATACCGAGGGATCAGGATAACTGTAGTAATAACTCATGGATGTGGCACCATCGGGAATGTCAATGTAAAGTGTTGTATTACTCCCCACACCATTAACATCTAACCCGCCGGTTAAATGATTGCCATGATATCCATCACCATGTTCACCCTCCCCGCATCCCGCACCGGTATCAAGTCTCCATGGATTGGAATCACCCTCTACTGAGAATGGTGCTGTAGAGAGTGCATCGTTTGTGAATGGTGATTCGAAATCATATGTTACTACATCGGATGATACGCAATGTTCAATTGCTGAGACTGATGTGCCCTTTGAGAGGAGAAGTGCAGCGCCAATGGCTGTCTTACTATACATTGTTGATATTGGTATTGTTTTGGGTTAATCTGATGTATTATTGCTATTGTCTCCACTGCTCATTGCAATGCAAAAAGATATCGGCTTGCTTTGAAATCCGTGAAAGATTGCGACAAAAGAAAATGACTTGCGACAAATTAGGAGAATCTAATTTAGACAACTTGAACTATTCAATAACACTTGAAAGATATGAGTAAGAATTGAGGTGGCAATAGATCTATATCTTAACCCTAAAATATAGGATACGTAACAACATAATATGATAATGATAGATAAGCTCTATCATAATATATCGTTACTCGCCTTTTTACGTGCGCAAAGCGGGGTTTCTATGGTGGCCTCACGTAAAAAAGCACGTAAAGTGACGAGTGTACTATTTCACTTGTCTACACAAATTGGTCGATTCCTATGTAGATTTCGCTGGTGTGACAAATATACTCAATCATTTTACGTGCAAATTCACGTTAAAAGAACATCTTAGAACAAATCTCATGCACAGAAAAAGGTGAGC